>OFFF01000001.1_pt1 | contig 149035 bp, 131 predicted proteins | sample 1521301 | NCBI WGS metagenome assembly OFFF01 (sample SAMEA3504101, study PRJEB24116) | mouse gut metagenome | biome: mouse gut; feature: mouse-associated habitat; material: faeces | place: Denmark | collected 2011
AACTAAATATAAATAATTTTTTAGAAATTCCGTATCTTTGGAACCTAATATGAATTATATTGCTCATTATAAACCATGTAAAAGTATTTACATTATTTTTAAACTAATGATTGCAAGGAATTGTTTTCTCAATAGAAAATTCACCTTTTTCATATAATTCCTTTATCTTTTTTATTCCTTCTTTTGGAGTCAAATCTTTAAACAATATTTCATCCGTCTTAGGAATTTTCAAATATCCCTTTGTATCGATGCCATCGTAGGCTTTTTCTGCCATCTTCCAAAAATCATCCAACGTTTTTGTAAATCTACTACCATGATATGGAACTCCTTCATCAATAAGAACACGATGAAGTTTCTGATGAAGCACACCTGTTCCTGCCGATTCATTTGGATACCATGACATTGCTTTTAATACAGATAATTTTTTGACTCCTAACTTTCTAGCAACTGATCTGGGGAAAAGATGGTGTCCTAATCCACTTGAATTCAAATCTTTCCATTCTAAACCAAATGAATCAAATTCAATATTCGTATCACCAACATACCCATAAATCGTCGGATTCCCCCCGGCTAACCCAATCGGATCCTGCTGTGTATAACATCCGTCCTCCGGCGAATAATACCGGAAACGGTTATAATACAAGCCAGTTTCTTCATCCTCATACTGCCCCTGAAAACGGAACGGTATAAAATTCTGTTCACCTGTCCCATTCTCATCTTTTCCGCAGGTATCTTTCGTTCCCGGTTTCACCCGTCCATAGATATCCAGTTCTCTTTCCCAGACTTTTCTGCCTTCCCCGTCATACGTTTCTACAGGCGTCCCCAGGTAGTCAGTGATGATACTATAGCTTCCGTCCTTGGTAATCTTTCCTCTCGGGATAAAGTCATCCTGGAACACCCAGGTGATCAGGTTGTCCGGTAATCCTTTCCCCTGTTCCTCCTGCTTCCTGGCTTTTTCCGCTTCCCTTTTCTCCAGTTTTAAAAGGAAATCTGCTTTATAATCCACTTTAGGTTTCGATTTTCCCGTGTCCGCAGTTTTTTCTTCTTCCCATTCATGAAACAAAGTATTTCCGTCCCACAGGAACCTTGTCACGGTTTCTCGTTTCTGCTCCGCCGCCTTTTCCTTCCGTTTCCCGGCGATTGATTTCTCAACCCTCCTGCCAAACGTATCATATTGAAAACAAACGCTGCTTTGATCTGGCCGTATGACTTCTTTGAGCATCCCGTTTCCATAATACAGGTACCGCCAAGTGCTTCCGTTTGCCTCTTTCTTCTCTGACAGGTTTCCTTCTTCATCATAGGAATATTCCCTTCCCCTGGTTACAAGCTTTCCGTATCCTCCCTGGAAACCATTCCTCTTTTCTTTCAGGTTCACGCCGGATCTCTCCAAACGGCTGCCTGGCCCGTAAACGCGGTCGCTTTGATCCTGTGTCTCATACAGGTTTCCTACGGCATCCGTTGCCCGGAAAATCGTTTCAAACCCCGATTCTTTTGCGCTCACCAAATTGCTGAACTGGTCATAAGAGAAGATGGCGGCTCCCTTGGTCAATCCGTTGGCAACCCGCTTTAACCGGTCATTCACATCCCATTCATAACTGCGCCGGCGCAGGATTTCAGAATATCCTCTGACATGCCCGGAAAAATTCTGCCGCCTGCCCGGTCTCTCCTGCACCATATTTACTTCATGAGATACCGGCCTGCCGACACGGTCATATTCCCAGCTGCTGCAGACGCCGCCGGATACCAGCCGTTTCGTTTCCTGTCCAAACGCATTGTACTCCATCTCGGCTGTCAGCGGTTTTTCTTTATCCAGATATGCGGTCAGATGCGTGACTTGTCCCATCTGATTCCGCCGGGTAAGGATGTTCGCGCCAAAGCTGCTCTTTGTCTGTGTCCGATTTCCCATCTCATCATACTGAACCAAGATCCAATGACCATCCTGCCACTCTTTTATAATCCTTCCCAATGCGTCGCGTTCCAGCTTTATCTTCGTATACTCATTTTCCGCTTCTGTCAAAGCGCCGTTCTTATTGTAGGTAAAAATCTCATAGCTTTTATCATGATAATCGGTTCGGATGACCCGTCCCAGCTTATCGTAGCGGTATTTTGTAAACCTGTTTCCGGGACGGTTTATCTTCGTGACCAGCCCGGAAGCATCCCGTTCATAAGTGCGAACCAGGCCATCGTACCCCTCTTCTTTGACAATATTCCCTTTCGCATCCCGTTCAAACCGGTAGGTTTCTCCTATTTCATTCGTAATCGAAACGAGTTCCTCCTGGCGGTTATATGCATATGCGATTTTACGGCCGCCCTGTGTCCTGGACAACAGGCTGCCCAGCGCCGTATACGTAAAGTCCACTTCACTCAGCCGATCCTTCGCATGGATCACATCGTCATAGCCGTCATAAGCAAACCGAACTTCATTTCCATCCGCCAGACTGGCCTTCACCAAACGGTTTAACGCGTCATACCGATAAACATCCACTCCGCCCATAGGGTTCTTCTCCGTCAGGCAGTTTCCCCTTTGGTCATATTCCCAGGAAGAAGAGCTGCCGTCTGGCAGGGTAACTTTGCTCAGGTTGTAATGAGGATCATACTCCAAACGAACTTCCGCCTGATTTGCATAGGTTACGGTTTCCACCAGCTTATCCGTATTATAGTGATAAACGGTTTCGACGCCCGCTTCATCCACGGTTTTCTCCAGCGTTTCATCCTCCCGGTAGATCCATTTCCTGCTGCCTCCTTCCGGATCCGTAACTTCCACCAGACGCCCGTCCGTATCATACGAAAAGCATACTTTGCCTGCGTCTGCCAGTGTGACGGCGGTAACCTGCGACCAGTCGTTGTACCGGTACGCCGTGATGCGCCCCTCTTCGTCCACCTCGTTCACCAGTTGATAACGGTCATTGTATGTTTCCCTTGTTTCCGTCAAATCCGGATACACGATTTTCGTACAGAGCATGTTTTCATTGTAATGATATTCGCTGGGCAAACTGTCTTTATCCGTTCTGACAACATTATATCTTTCTTCATCATAATAATCAATCCACAAACTTAAAATTCCTTCATCACCCCAGGTTTTTACCGCCCTTGCTCCGTCTTCATAACGGTCATACTCCCAATAGAAGGAATTTCGGTTCCGGTCTGTTTTTCTTATCATCAAATGATTCCGGTATTTCAAACAAGTATCCGCACCAACGGCATCCGTAATCGTTACTAAATCCTGCTCTGTATTATAAGCATAACGGACCAGTACATGCGAGCCTGAATGCCCGCCCTCTTCTTTCAAAGCCACCTGTGTGATGCGTCCCTGCGGATTGGTCGCAACGTCCAGTTTCCTGCCTGCGCTGTCTGTCATCCGGCACAGATAACCGCTGCTGTCATAGAAAAATTGGATCTGGTGTCCCTGCGGATTGTGCATTTTGGTAAGCTTATATGTAAAATACCCGTTTTCACTTGGATAGAGCAGATACGTATACCTGGTCTGCGGATCAAATAGTTGATAATGATCCTCTTTTCTTCTCAGCAGCAGTTTATTTTCATCACTGAATATCTCTTCTCCTGCCAAAATGTCAGGAAACATGCAGACGCGCCCGTCGTTTAAAAACACCGTGACAAAGTGCTCCTCTTCCGATACCTCCAGCCCCATTTCATAATTATAACGCGTCCCGTGTCCCAGATGCCCCATAATCTGGCTGGCGCTGCACCAGATCCGCCGCCACTGCAGCGGCAGAGGTCCCGGCAATTCAAAATCGACCGTATCATACACCACATTTCCGCTGACCAGATCGACCGGGTCGCCGCCCCATTTACAGGCGTCGCCGCCCCACCACCAGGGTATTTTTTTGCCGAATTTCTGCATAAACTTTTCATAGCCTTTGCGGATGCCTGCCGATATCGCGGGCATGGCAAATCCGATTCCAAAAGCGAGCAGACCCTGCTTCCAATCGTATGCTTTCCCGGAATAAAGGTAATCGATCCCCTGAGAAATTGCATCCGTCAAAAAAGAAACGCCGCCGCTGATGAACATTTTTGCAAGAAGCTTCGCTCCCTGCAGCGCCTTAATACCCAAAATCGCGCCGGATACGGCTCCTTCGATAGCTCCTTTCAGACCGGCGAGCGCATAGTCCTGCCAGTCGCTTACCTCTCCCCGCATGACGTCCGATACCGCCATTGTGCCGACCGCGATGGCTCCGCTGATCGCCGCTCCCGTCACCACGGAAGTCACCGTCGCCTGGGCAACTACGCCGGCGGCTGCCAGAGCCGCCCCGCCCGTTGCAATCGTTGCAGCGACCAAAGCCACTACGGCAAGCCCGATTAAGATATTCCCCAGCAGTTTCCCCACGTCCAGTTTCTTTTCTTCATAAGCGATCGCTTCATTCAGGCGTTCCGTAAAGCGTTCTTTTTTCCTGCCTTCATAAATCAGTTTATTTCCGGCTTTGACATGGGCGTCGCCGTCTGCTCCGCCAATCAGATAAAGGGATGATTCTTCTTTTGCCCCCACGATAATATTTCCTGTTTTGGCAAATACTTTGATCATCTCCTGCGCTTCCAGAAGAAGTTTTTGTTTGGTAAATATGTTGATTTCCTCATGGCTTTGAACCGAAACGCCGTTCCCGGCGTCCATCTTCATAAACAGCTTTTCATGCGCCTCAAAGCTGATATCGCCGATCCCCAGTTTCATTTCTTTTCCTTCCGGTATCCCCATATATTTCATGCTGGGATTGGAAGTCTTGGCGCAGCTGCCGCCGTTTTTGCGCACGGCGTTCATCGCAATTCCACAGGTCTCGTCGCTTCCGGAAAAATACAGCGAAATAGACGTCCCGATTTCCGGCATACAATAAAATAAATTATTTGCTTCGGAGGCATACGGAAACCAGCAGGCAGCGGAGGCGTCCTGTGCTGCATCGATCTTTAATTTTAATTTCACCCGCTGGTTTTCCCGTTCCAGAACTTCTCCTAACAGGGCAATCCCCTGGATTTTGGCATTCATTTGCTTTGGTACGGATAAAGAAGCTTCCAGCCCCAGTACATAAGCATAACGAAGCGCTCCCTGTTCCAGAAATATCCGGCTCTCCTCTACGATCATCGGACGCCCTTCGTATCTTACCATATCGCCCGGTTCCAAACGTTCTTTGCTTTTTATGTGATATTTGACAAACTGGTCTTCCTGCACGCAAAAACCGGCGGCTATGGCTCTTTGATACTGATCCGCCGCCCGTTTTGCCACAACCTCTCCCACGCTTTTTAATGCTCCGTTATTTTTCGGCAAACCGAACCAAAATCTCGGCGCTCTTCCGGATACATCCGCCACCAACTGTGTCTGAAAATGGCTTGCCAGCCGTTTGCAGAACTCCCAGTCGGTTTCCCGGTATTGAAGAATAAACTGTCCGATCGAACGATCGGACGGCTTTGCAGCGTTTACAAAGGCGCCTTTCGGATAATCTTTTAAAACCCGGCGGATCAACGTATCATATTTCATATTTTTATCCTGGAACGAACGGCTTTTTTCTTGATAATCCAATAAACTGCTCCAGGAGGAGCCTTTGATCTCCACATAGTAAATACGATCCCGGTAAGTCACATTCGCCTCGATAATCACGCCGGAAAAAAGAATTGTTTTTCCGCAGCCATTATCGCCGGAAACAACAATCGGATCTCTGCTTCCCATTCGGCGGATACATTCCCCGCCTTTTTCTTCCCATAAAATTCCTTTGACCTGAACCTGCCCATGCCGGTTCAGCTTTCTGGTAATTACAAGCTCATCCAGTATTTGAATCGGATACGGACAATCCACTATAATCTGTCCGTGTGTGAACTCATCCAAAATCTCCTGAAAAGACCGTTTGCCATCACTCATTGCTTACTCCTCCTTTGCATAAAAATCGGATACCGTTTGCATATCAATACACTCCCTGCCCGGCATCCATAAAGCCGATGACCCCGCCGTATTTACAGGTAACCGTGCACTGTACCGTAATGGCAGGCTTTCCGTCTACCAGCGTTTCTTCCTGTGCGTCTGCCCACTCCTTGTCCAGATCGGGTTCGCACAATTTCCCCTCGATCGGCACAGGCATCTCGATCGGATTACCTTCTTCATCCGTAAAAGGAACCAAATCTTTTGTATCTTCAATTTTAATGTCGATCCCGTCCTTAGATTCTGACAGACATGCCCCAAAAGGCGGAATGTTCTGATCCAGCCCTACTTTACAATCTGTTTTGTTCATCATCGCCTGATCTCTGATATACGAACCGTGGGATACCGGCATATCCAGTTTTCTCATATGTGTTCCGCAGGAACAATAGATCGTTGCTCCCCGCACGACATAAGGATAATGCACTTCCTGATCTTCCGTGCTCTCCTCTGCTTCCATTCTCTGCTCTGCCATTTCACTCACTCCTTTCCGCCGTATGCACCGGTTCAAACCAAATCCCGTTCGGCTCCCTCCGCAATATGCTCTCCGCTGCATCTAACCGTACCACCAGCTGTCTGTTATAATCCTTTGCCAGAAAAATGCTTCGATTTCCCGCCTGTTTCGCGTCCAGTACAAAATCCTGCAGGACGCCTCTCGCATCATATCCGGATTTTTCCCGGTCTGCGCACAGAATTTCCGGCGGCTGCATCAGACAATACGGCTTTTGCCTGCCCGACTCTTTTTCAATCAGCATGACGCGCAAAAGCGCCATGTCCGGCTGATATTTCTGTAAAATTTTCTGGAATTTATCCGTAATCAACGGAACCGGATCTTCCAGGTAATCCGCATACTCTATGCTTAATCCGCCGTATTCTTTGACGTACACAATCGGCGTCCTTGTCTTTTTTCTGAAAAAAAACGCCTCGTCTGCCAGTAATTGCGGCAGCCTGCGCAGCCGTTTGTCTGTTTTCATAATAAAATAATCCACCGTCTGCTTCCTCCTTTTTATGATCACTGCGCCGCCCTTTCCAGGCGCAGAGAAATCTTAGAACGATCGTTACGGGAGTCTGCATTCTATCATCTTTGCACCTTTAAAATTGATCTCCTCCGCCAGCAGCGCTTTGGAAAAATCGACGCGGCAAAGCGTCGCATTTGCGAAAGAAATGTATTTTAATTTTGCCCCGGCAAAACTGACCCGTTCTAACTTTGCGCCGGAAAAATCCGTATCAAAAATCTTCGTTTTTTCCATCTTTGCATCGGTAAAAACGGTATTCTGAAAATTACCGAAGACCAGCTTACTCTTCTCCCAGTTGCTCTTTGTAAAATCGCAGCCTGCAAAAGATGCATACTGAAACTCCAGTCCTTTATAATTTCCGTCGGACAAATCTAAATTTTCACAGATTTCATAACGAAAGACCTTCTTATTTCCGGACTGAAGATACCGCTTCACTTCTCCGCTGTCTTTTTGCGTCCGATCCTCTTTATACAGAACGTCAAACCGGTCCAAAAACCCGCCAATACAAACCGTAAAACACGGGGCGCGCCGAACGTTTTGATACGCTTCCTCACGAACCGCTTTCCGCATTCCCACCCGGATCATCTCTGCAATATAAAACAGATAAAGATTGCTTTCCTCAAATACTCTCCGCTGCGCCTCTGTGAGACTTACCGTGCCGCCCGATTTCCTGCGCAGATCTTCTACGATATCCCCGTAGCGTTCCAGATAGGAATAAAATTCCTCAACCGGATAACTGCCGCTGCACTCCACGGGATCCAAATACCAGTTTTCATCATACGCATCCATTCGGATTTCATGTTTTTTTAATAAAAGGTTAGTTTTCAGGACAGAAAAATGAAGATACGCAATCGCTCCTTTTTCCCCCTGTTCCTGCATTTGAGAAATTTTTTCACAATATGCCAGAAAACAGTCCAAAAACTTTGCCGTTAATGGTTCAAATTTGTGTTTTATGTACTCGTCCAGTAAAACGGCTAATTCCTTGCTTTTCTTCTGCAAGTCATATCCCTGCACCCGCTTCACCCCCATATTTAATTGGATTTTACTTCTTGTCCGGTTATTTCGACATCTTCTTTGATTTTCATAGACGCCGTTTCGTTGCAGCTGACGTCCACTCCGGTAAGCCCGATCACCTTTACGTCCTCTTCCGCGCATAGGACAATGCTTTTATCCGACTTAAATTCAATGTTCTGGTCGCTGACAATCGAAACGCCTCCATCGTCGGTCAACGTAATCGTCGTACCGTCTGCCATGATGTAAATTCCGTCAGGCGTCAGCCGAATTTCTTTTCCGTCTTTATTCCGGAGAGATTTGACGCTCGGATCGTCCCTCTGTCCGCTGTAACCGCCTCCGGAAGCGCCTCCGCTGCCGCTGCCGGAACTTTGCGCCTGGCTGTCCGAATTTTGGCCTGCGCCCTGCTGCAGGGTGGGATCTACTTCTTCATGCACGGAACTGATGGCATAGCCGTGCTCTTCGATACCGTCCGGAAAATAAATCCGCACATGATCCCCGATTTCCGGCATACAATACCATCCGCTGCCGTCCTGGGAAGAATAAATTGTAGAATACGGGAAAAAGCATAATGTTCCGGGAGAATGCCCGCAAACCTGGTCGATTTCCATCGAAACTTTTACCCGGTCATTTTGTATTTCTGTAATCTTCGCATTCACAGAGCTTCCGGCAATTCTATCATGCAGCCGATATGGCTGGCTCATTCCGTTTTTTGTCGTCAAGGTCAAATGGAACAGGAAAATACCTTTTTCTACGCGCCCGCTGACCTGATACACATACAGTGTTTGACCCTGAAACCTTACTTCATCCCCCAGATCCGCCGGTACATAGGCATCTGCCTGATAATAAATAAAATCCTGTTCCCGTAATCCCGGAACGCCGTTTTGCGATAAGGTTAAATATTTTGCCGCATGTTGTTTGACGGTATAATTGAATGCGTCCAATGTCAGGGTTCCATGATTTTGCGCTCCAACATAACATCCGGGCCCGGCAAGATGCACGTCGGTGACCAGTCCGGTATGAAAATGAGACGCCAGTCTTTTTAAAAACTCCCAATCGGTTTCTTCATACTGGACGATCAGCTGCCCGATCGCCGCGCCCTGCGTCACTACGTCTTTTAGCACAGCGCCCGGATAACCTGCGGCAACCTGCTCGATCAGCTTGCGGTACGGCATCTTTTTATCCTGAAAACTCCGGCTCTTTTTCCCTGCATCCAGCAGGCAGCTATAAGAAACAGCCGATACTTCTATATAATAGGAACCCTGGACTGCCGACACCTCAAGATCCCGCACCATTCCCTGAAACAGGATCTCCCGTTTTCCTCCGTCCCGGATCACCTGCAGTTTTACATTGCTTCCCTGACTGCTGTTTTTCGCATAGCTGTCTTTGATCTCTTCGGGCAGTAACGCTTTAAAATAAAACGTACTATGCTCATTCATCCGGTGATCGATACGTACATCCAATAATTGCTCAACCGTATACGGAGCAACTTCCAGATTCTGAAAAGAAATGATTTGTTCCATCTGCGCCATCCTCCCTACTCTTCTTCTGTCGATTCCATAGACTGCATCATTTCAAACGCAGCCCCTCTCCAATACTTCATCTCTTTGGTCTTACAGTTAAAGCTCCCCATAAGCGGCCGTCCCCCTACCGCCAGGTAAAACATAAGATTATACAGCTTTCCGTCAATCACGGGATTGGAAAACTCTACATAGGCAATCGTTTTCCCTGACACCACAACGGATCCGATCTCCTGTTCCTTAAGTCCCGGATTTACCCGTTTCATACATCCGAAAATCTGATTGCGGAATCCCTCGATCGACGTATCGTTTACCTCCCCGTCCATATACTGGAACATCAGATTGACCGTTCCCGTTTCATCCGTCAAAATCGTTTCCGCCCTGTGCTCCGACGGATATTTTGTTCTCGCCTCATCCGGGTTCATCGGCACAAAATTTTTCGGCACCATCATGGTAATCGTCTCTTCCGCCAGCAGACGCCGTTCAAAATAAATCCACTTGCCCAAAATCCTGATTCCGCTTACTATGTTTTGTTTTTGTTCTGCCTCGTGCGGCAGATCAGAATCCGGGTTCTCTTCTCTCTGCTTCGCCTGGTTTTTTAAATCAATGATCTGTTCGTCAAAAAATTTATCCTGCTTCATCGTTTCCTCCCTTATCCCGACGGACCGATCTTTGGATTGCTGCAGATTTCTCTGTTTTAATCTACAAAGATCATTTTCGGGTACTCTTTTTTCTTTTGGACTCTCCCCATTTGTGCAATGATCTGATCCAGATGTTCATATATGTGCTGATTCCTGTCCCACAAATCAGATTCTGCCCGATCTTTCCCCGTTTTGCCGCTCAGATACGCCTCAATTACTCTGCGTTCCACCATTCCCTGTGTATTCCAGATCAGAAAACAAAACCCGATATCAAACGAATCTTTCTCTTTCACCTCCCAAAGATTGTCTGCAAACTGAAGCAGCAGAGACGGATGCAGCGTCCCTGCTCCAGTTCCCGCTACCGCGGCATGAACCAGATTCACGGTGTCATATTCTGTCGCCATATCCGAAAAGTTCTTATACCGGTCCCGCAGCACAGAGCCGTCCCGCAAATAAAACCGGCACATTTCGATCTGATTTTCTTCCAGCCGTACGTTTCGGTCCAAAAAAAACCTGCAGCGGTATTCTTTATAATCCGGATGCGCCGTATCCTCCGTAAATTCCGCTTTCAAGACCTGCCAGCCGTTCTTTGGCGCATAGAAAACCTGTTCTTCTTCCCGTATCAGGTACACAAAATCATGAAATTTGATCATCCCCCTGCCGATCGTAAGAACCCCCTCTTTCGTCCGTATGGCGCATCCCTGCAGCAGTCCGTCCGTATAACCGGCATAGTACAGCCGCCAGCCTTCATACGCATAATCTCTGATATCCCACAAACTTTCTTTTTTTAAAATACGCCTGCCCTGCAGCAGGGGGAATCTATTCTCCATCCGATTCTCACGCTCCTATTTTTTCCCGTCAAAAAAACTGTTTACCCAGCCGTCGTTTTCAAACCCGAAAAATTCGGATCTTCCAAGATACAATTCGTCCCGGTCACAGGAAACCGGAACAACCCAAAATCCCCATTCTTCCTGACTCGCCCAAACGAAAAATTTTACGTCCCCGTTCTCGATACTGTCCGTTTCCTTTTGCGGAATATGAAAACCATGCTTTTTTTTAATTTCCTCATAACTCATGTTCAAAAATTCTGCCTGCCGGCAGAGATACTGAAACCGGAAATATTCCTCTCCGGACGCGCCCTTTAAATATAACGGAAGAACCAGATCCTCCATATTTCTTGCTATCGTCCCCGGCCGCTCCCAATCCCCGAATCCGTCTACCAGTACGATTTCCGTTCCGTTATGCGTATAAGCGGTGACTTGGTAGGGAAGCATCGCTTTTCCGATGTTTAAGCGAATATCCGCAAACCCGTACGTTTTGTCCCACAGATATTCTAACGCTCCGTCGACGCAAGCCGTTTTTAATTCATAATCAGAGGCGTCCGCATTGGATTTTTTCCGAAACTGTATCATTTTTCCGGGTACAAATTCTTTCAGTGCATCCTTACATAAATGAATCTTGCAGGTCTGTCCGGTAAGCTTTAGAGAAGAAAACTCCTGTATCCGTCCGTTCTGATAAAATTCCTCCATAAATGTGCGTATCATTCCATAAATCTCTCCGGAGAGCAGAATTTCGATCTCAAAATAATTCATCTTCAATTCCGGTATGGACTTTTTCACTGCAAGCGTATCCCCTTCGCGAAAAGACAGCTTCCATTTATCCAGCATCACCGCGTGTCCTTCCTGTATGGGATGTTCTGAGGTTACCGTAACCTCTAATACGCCGACTGCTCCATAAAACAGTTTCTTGATCTGCTCGGCGGCATGAAACAAGGTATAAAAATTGTTTTTTACTTTGTAATATTCACTGCGGTGATATTTCTCAAAATCCGAAAACCGTGTGGGAAGGTACTGTTCTGCTTTCTGATATTCCCCGTCTAAATATTCATAAAACGCGCCAACTCCATGTTCGTCAACAAAACGGTAAATATCCGTATCCATATCGTCTAAGATTTCTTTCACACTGCAGACGGTCCGCTTCCCCTCCATACGAACCAGGGCAATTTTTAACAGCTGCATGATCCGGTAGGTCAGATTGTTTCCTCCAAAATCCGTATTTCCGTTTTCGTACGTTGTCTCCAGAAAGATCTTATACGCAGCCCTGCGGTTCTGAACCGAGAAGCGGTACGAACATAAATCTGTGGTTCCTCCTCCGCAATCGATGACCAGTGTCTCATACTGCCGTTGTTCTTCCAGCGAACCCTTTTGCAACATACCGGAAATGGTATGGTACAACACCGCCGTGCCTTCATCCAGCATACTTTCCTGATTTACCATGTATTCCGGTAAAATCTCTTCAAACATCTTTTGAAAATAATATTTCTGCTTGACCGGACTTGAGATATGTACCTGCGTCACACGGCATTTCAACCGGTTTTCTGTAGTTTGGATGATATATCGAAAAAACCGTCGCAAAAGCTCCGAACGCCTGACCAGCCGGCGCCTTCCCAGCCGGTCAATGATTTCTTCCTCTTTGTCATATTCCCCGATCCACCGCTTAATATCGTAGAATACGCAGAAACCTTCGTCGACGTAACTTGCCGACGCCAGCTTCACGGCGTCATATCCAAACAGCAGTTGATCTTCATTCTCTTCCACTGCCAGAACTCCGATCACGCTTGGCAATAACATGCTTTCTTTTACGCCGTCCGAAAAAACCGTGTGCCATATCTTATCTTTGTTACGGCATTCCGGCGCTGCCTGCTGCCCGACGCTTTCCCAATACGCCGCGTCCAGATACACTCCTGCAGTTGTATGAACAGAGCCAAAATCGATTGCCATTGGGAGCGTCAGCGGCGCCGGTGTTCTCACTGCAAAATCGATTAACGGAATACTGTATACTTCGATATGTTCCGGCAGAATCGTCTGTTCCCCGTAGTAAAGACGAAACAAACATTCCGACATCCGGCGTGAGACGCAGAAAATCTTATAATCCTTTCTCTGCGTTTCCTGCGCCTCTATTTCTGCCGCCTTCGTAATATACAGCACGTCCTGTTGTTCCCCATGCTCTACCAGATTAAAAACGGCGCATACGCTCAGATCGCTTCCGATCAAAAATGCATTGGTACCCGCCAGTTCTTTCTGATACGGGATGGTATAGCCGTCGTAATATTCTAACGACAGTCCCTCATATACCAAGATCTGTGACTGGCAGACGAATGATTCAGACGTCTGACAGACAATTCTGCTCTTTTTAAAATAACGTTCCAAACGTTCTCTTCCGTCCTTTTTTTCGTCCCGGATCAGAAAATTCTGCCTTTTTCCCATATAGCGCATGATCGTAAAGATCAGTTCTTCTTTATCGAGGGGATGAATCACGCCGTGTATGATTTTGTTTCGGCGGCAGATTTCTCTTAGCTGATATGTCGTCATCAGCTCTAATTGTGATCGTTCAAACTGTTCTGCATTACCCATTGTTTTTTATTCTGCTCCTTCCCCATGCCGTCTGTATCTATACCAAAAGAATCTGGTCTAACGCCATCGTCTCATCTACATCTAAAATCCCAAAATGATCGATATAAAAAATCTCCGTCCGCATGCCGATCGGTAAAAAGGTATCCAGTAAAAACCGAACCCTCTTTTCTTCTTCCTGTGTTTTGCTCTTTCCGACATATATATAAAGCTCATTTGCGCAATCCTGACTGGAATAAATAATCGAATCCCGGTATATGATTCGAAAAAGCCTTTTAAATACTTCAAAATGGTTATGCGAATGCAGCACATCCAGAAACGCCAGCACAAGATATCTTTTCTCGTAAGAAGAAAAGAGACGCATCGCCGCTTTGGCAGGATGCCCGAATTGCCCGCTTTCCAGTTCTTCCAGTAAAAACCGGAAATAATAGTCGGATTTGCTCATCCCGATCCTGAAATCCGTCATCGCCAGATAATGAAATACAGCATCCACAAATATCTCTCTTGTCTTTTCATATTCCGTTTGGTTGATATCCAATATTCCGCAAAACAGATCAAAAAAACGATAAAAAGGATTTACTTCTACGACCGTCTGCTCAATCGCTTCTGCATTCAGGTCACAAAAGGATACTTCCATGTATGGGCTTCGCACGGCTGCCTCCCGATACTCCAGATCCGTTTCCTTTCTGCCGTTTTTCCTTGCTGCCAGAACAACTTCCCAGATATACTGCATAACCTGTAAACTCCTTGATCCCGAACCTAACTTAAAATCCCCACACATTTATATTCCCGGACAGACAACTGAATCTGCGATACAAAGAAGCGCACCATATCTTCACAAAAATCCATACCGTTTCCTTTTTTCCTGAAATACAGAGCCAGAATTTTCCTTGTCTCCATCGGAAATACAGTAGTTCCCAGAAATGGATTCATGTCGCCTTCCAGATACGGCTGCGGCTTTTGTTCCGACACTTCACACCTTTCCAAGTGAACATAGGGATTATTCTGAAAACTCTGTACCAAAGCGAACAGCTCTGTCCTGCTGTTGAACGGCGCCTGTTGATGTTCCCTGTAATCCTGAAAAAAACTGCTTGTTCTTGCGTTGCTCAGCAGCTCATATGTATAGCCCTGCGAACTGGTATCAACCTTCCCAATGAATCGGCAGGCATTCCAATCACGGAACGATTCCTGCAGCGATGTTAAGATAATTTTATCTTTTTCATACCTGACCTTTAAGACGTCTTCATTGACGCCGATCATATATCCGCTGTCCGAATCGTAACTGTTTAAATCCAGTTCATGCTCGTAATATTTTTCATCGATGCACGGAACCATGAATTTCGTGCACTGAAATGTAAACTGCTCAATGTTCCACAGCAGAAGCATATCGTTTTGAATCTGGTGGTTGAACTTGCCGAAATCAAGATTCAGGCGGTCCATCTGTGTTTCCGGCTCGGTATATACTTCATAAAACCGATCCATATATGCCGTATTGACCGTTGTCCAGCCGATCCTGTTATAGACAAACATCTGATATAAATCCGACAGCGCCTGCTGATAGCATTCCGCCCTTCGTATTTTTACGGCATGGGAGGTTCCTTTCTCATCCAGTCCCTGAAATTCTCCCGTTTCTTCAAATGCCGTTCTGTCAGAAAAATTTCCTGAAAAATAAATCAGATACGGTCTCTTCTTCTGTGTTTCCCGCTCTTTTTTCTGCTCTGTTCTTTCTGACGATACCGGGTAGAGCGTGCCGTTGATCGGATCATAATCTTCTTTCCGGATCACCGTCATATAAACTGCATATTTTTCATTCGGAATTTCTATTTCTCTCCGGATCTGATGTTCCAGATCCAGATACCGCTGTTCCATCAGATGAAACACCGGCAGCAATCCTTCCAGCAATAGCTCTCTTGCAGCTTTACGTTCTTTTAAATCGTCAATTTCCGAAAGTCTTTTTCTTATGTGCTGCTGGATATCTGCGATACGTTCCATCATTTCTGCCCATCTCCTAACCGTCCGTCAGTCCCATCTGTGCGTCGATACCCCATATAATCTCTGTTACTCTCTGCACATCTTCATCGCTTCCAATTTCCTGATAGATAGACTTCGCCGACAAATATTGTGATTTTGCTCCCCACAGATCCCCGGACTGTCTGCAGGCTTCTCCCTGGCTCTCATACGCTGCCGCCGTATCTTTTTGTTTTTCCTGCTCATCCATTTTCTGTGCTACGGCGTCCAGTTTTCCCTGCGCCGCCTGTGTTCCCTCTTCATCCGACAGCTCTTTATATTTGGCGGCTGCCATCGTATAATAGACCTTTGCGCCTGCATAATCCTGTTCCATGCATGCCTGGTCTCCTGCCGCGATCATTTCCGCAGCCGCAACTTCCTGTTTGGCCTGCAAATCCGCTTCTTCCTGCGCTTTACTTTCCTCTTTGGCCTGTTTCTCATAGAGGTTCTCCAACGCATCCATGGCGTTTTGTTTGCCTTCCGCGTCATGTACGTCCAGCGCCGCTTTTTTTGCAAGGAGATATTTTTCTTCTGCCGCCGCATAATCCCCCTGCTCAAAAAGCGCATCGCCCAATGCAAGATAATCCTCCACCGACAAATACGCATGGATACGGCCGAGTTTATCTTCGATGTAATCTTTTCCGATATTGTCCGCATATCTGCTGCGGTCCAACGCGGAAAGATAGTGCTCCTGCGCCGTTTCATACTCTTTGCCGCTATACGTTTCATCTGCCAGTAAAACCATCTCAATCAAAAACAGATATTCCTGCAGCCGGCTCCGCATACGATGGTCTTTTAACTTCTCCGCCAGTTCCTGCGCCTGTTCACATTCGTCTTTTGCCCTGACATAATTGCCGGTATTGACATATTCCACGGCATTGGTAAAGTGATAGTTCATATCTTCCATCCGCCGTACTTTTTTTCGATGCCAAAACCATACCACAATACAAATAATCGTTAATACCAGGACAACGAGGATCGTAATGCACACAATCTTTTTGATCTTCCTGCGTCTTTCGGGATTTTTGTAAATCTTATTGACAAAAATAACCGCAAGCGTATAGTTATCCAGATTCTCCGGCTGTCTGGAAAGCAGCAGCTCTTCAATATTGTCCACCGTCGTCTGTACTTCGTTGTCTGCATCGGCAAACACATCGTCCAGCTCTGCTTCATCCACATTCTCCCAAAGTCCCCTTGTATAAAGGGCGATCATATCCGTTTCCGCCAGTTTTATTTTTTTTGAAATGACAGGCTCAAATCTTTTCTGCCCCAGGTAGGTATACAGATTGTTTCTCTCTTCATGCCGCATCAGCTCATCTTCTGAGATTTTATCCTGTGTGATCATCTCCTGCGCTAAGGAGAGATCCCTGGTCTGCCGGTACACGGTCCCTCCCCGATACATCCGGAGTCTCGTATTTCCGGCATACCCATATCTCATATTCCGGTAATCTGTTACAACAACCGTAATAGAAGCTTTCAGCCGCTTATCGCTCTCTTTTCCAAACAGCGCCCGGTTTGCCTGTTTTAGCGCCCGCTTTACGGCGCGTTTCGATATGGAAGGATGCTCCTGAAAACTTAAAACCACTGTCTCAATGGCAAGCTTTGCCCCGTCTGCATCGGCTGATTCCGTAATCCCGTCCGCTATGACATAGCACGCAAACTCATCCAATTCCACATAACCAAAATAGTCTTTGTTTTTTAATTGGCTTCCTTCTTCCGAAATAAATCTTGCCTCAAAATTACTGTTTTGCTTTCTCATGTCAATTCTCCAATTCGAATCAGGATCACGCTTGCATTTTCTTTATCGCCTTCTTTTTGATTGACAGCTTCCACCAAATCCAATGCAATCTGTCTGCAGTTTTTTTTCTGTGAAAGACGCTCCTCCATATATTTCCAGGCAATACTCTCATGCATTCCATTGCTGAACACCGCCACAATATCCTCCTGTTTTAGCCTGGCAGGCCTGTCATAAAAATTGATTTCCCGAAATCCGTCTCTTCCCAGAAAATTATAAATTCTCTTTTCGTGCAGCATTGCAAGGGCGTCTTCTCTGGTCAGAACTCCCTGATAATACTTATCCTCTGCCAGCACGTCTACCGTATGTCCCGTTCCAAGCGGAATCAATTCATGATTTCGAAATACCGCCACTTTTACATTTCCGACAAGCGCATAATAGAGAAATTCCCCCTGTATCATCACGGCGCTGGCAGACGCCATGCCTCTTCCTTCCTCCAGCTGTTTTAAAATTTCATGGTTTGCCGTCTGAAAGGCTTTCCGAAAAAAATAAGACGGGTGATCCAAAATGTTATATTCCCGGAACACTTCCTGAAATACACGTACCACTGTCTTTGCGGCAATTCTGCCTCCCGCTTCTTTTCCCATGCCGTCCGCAAGCACTGCTAAAAGCCCGTTTTCATTTTCCTCTACAGCAAAATAATCCATCTGTATTTCACGGCTTCCGATTGTCTTACAGGCTCCTGTCTCATAATGTTTTTCGCCTTTTTGCAGCGCCAGAAACAAACGGTACGCCGCACCTGCCGCCAGCAATACACTGAGCAGACAGATGATTACGTACGGAAAACTCATCGATCATCCTCCCACATAAAATGCTCTCCGCAGAACTCAATAAATAAAAACGTGCTTTCGCCCATTTCTATCACATCATACGCGTGTAACTGCTGCGGAACATAAACGGCTTCTCCGTTTAAATATACGATTCCGTTGCTTTCCCCCGGCAGGATCATGTTTTCACGTTTCTTCGCGTCGAATACGAGAACCGCATGATTTCTTCTGGAAATTTTGTTGTCTCCCAAAATCTGAATATCCATATCATCCGCTCTGCCGACAAAATTTTTTCCGTCCATAACCCGATAATCTTTTCCCCTTCTCGCGCCTTTAATACAGACGATCCAGCCGCAGACCGGATGCTCTTCTTCCAAAAAAAGAATATCTTCAATTTCTTCCTGTGTTTTTTCCACCGACTTTTTTTCCCTGGTAGCCGTTTCAATATTGCAGTACGGGCACACGGTCCCATGCCTTCTGCCGGAAAAAAGATGCCCGTTCTGGCAGCGAATTAAATTTCCACTCATGTAGTTTTTCCACTCCTATCCTTTATTTAGCCTCTAATCGTGTATTTCCTATAAAAATAATGTCGCCGGTATTTACTTTACATAAATGCTCCTTTGACACCTGATATAGTTTCTGATCCTGTGCATGCCGGATTCTTATCCCGTTTTTACTCCCCAAATCCTCAATATACCACTGGCCGCCCGCATAATTTAACACCGCATGCTGACGGTCTGCCATTCCCCCGTACTCCGTATTTTGAAGATTGATATCTACATTTTCTTTCTGCTCGTCGCGTCCGATCAGCACCGACGTTTTTCCGCCGATATGCCAGGAAGAAATTTCATTTCCTTCTTCGTCTAACAGTAATATTTCCTGTATGGACCTCCCGCTTTTCTTTTTCTTCTGTTTGATTTCCCAAAAATCCAACACTGCCAGTATCAAAAACACCAAACACGCTATGCCAAAGAACGCCGATAACACGTCCCGCTCTCTGCCGTGTTCTATATATGTAAAACATAAAACCGCAGCTGCAGCAGAAATGCTGCAGACGATCAGATCGATTAGATTTTTCTTGTTCATGCCTGCATCCCTCTTAACTTTTCCATCCCATATATCGCTCAAACAAATGGCTCACATCCATCGGATTTACTTTTTTTTGTTTACCGCCGCTTGATACGCTTCTTTTGCTGTTTCTGGGCTGTGTCTTCTTCTGTGCCGTTTTTTCATCGTATTCTTTTCTTTTCTGCCTATCGCTTAAAATCCTGTATGCTTCTGAAATTTCTTTAAACCGCTCTTCCGCCCTGCGGTCTTTCGGATGCGTATCCGGATGGCATTCTTTTGCCGCCTTTCGATATGCTTTCTTTATGGTTTCCTCATTGTCGGTTTGGGAAACGCCTAAGATCTGATATGGATTCATCGTCTTTCAATCCTTTAATTTATTCAGGGCGCAGGCTGTCCCTTTTACAAAATTGACAATCTGCGCCCCTGCCGTTATGCTGAATAATTTCCTTCTACCGCTACAGAAGCGATTTTATCCTTCTTTTGTTTGAGAACCAATGTAAATGTCCCCGTACCTTCCACATCGCCGAATTCTTCCTTATAATCAAGCACGAACGCATTGGGAAAACAATATTTCCGTTCCATAATGCTTCCTGCGATATGCTCCACCGTCACTTTCCGGTAACAATCTGCTTTCTCCGCCGGAACAACGGACCATAAAGCAAGTTTTCTTGTGCTGTCGGTAATATCTCCGTCCAATGCCGCCAGAATTTTTCCTGTGATAACCATCGTAGCTCCAACGTCTTTTGTTCTCGCATTGGAATCCAATGGAATATCCGTTGTGATCTTTACGCTTCTGACACATTCCTTGGCAATTTCAAAACTTTCGTTTCCTTCCACTTTTACTAAAAATGACATGCTGATCTCTCCCTTCTTACTTATTCGCCGTAGCCGCCTTCAATTTTGACAGCGGCGTTTTCATCTTTTTTCTGCTTCATATGGAGATAAAAGGTTCCAACGCCGGTCTCATCATCCAGATGCTCTTCATATTCCATTACAAATGCATTCGGTATCGTGAATTTCCTCACGACCTGACCCGCCGATACCACATCAACCTGCACATTTCTGTAACAATCTGCCTGCTCTGAAGGAACCTGTGACCATTTCGATAATCCAAGTGTTCCGTCGTCTCCGTCTGCTCCCAGCTTAAACAACATCTTGCCGGTAATCTTTACCGTAATTCCAAAATCTGTTGCCCTTGCATTGGAATCTGTCGCAGAATCCGAACAGAAAATTACGTTCTGAATGGTTCTCTCATCCAGATTGATGTTCTCTGTGCCTCCACTTACTGCCAATCTAAAACCCATGTTCTTTTCCTCCTTCGTTTTTTTGGACTTTATTTAAAATGTTCTGTCCTCACTGTTGACCCGGTTGATCTCAATCTCCAGGTTTTTCACATTACCGTTAAAGGCGATGTCAAGCGTACAGTAACCCGCCGCTTCATCGAGCGAATACCGGACATCGTCTCCGTTTCCGATAATTGCATTGATGCATTCTTTCTTTTCCATCCATCTGCTCCTCTGGCTCGTAGGTTTGCTGGAGAAAAATTCTACGATATTTTCCTGCTTAAAATCTCCTGTCGCCAAACGCATCACGCGCTGAATATATGTGGTCACCTGCGTTTTGTAGATCGGCTCGTATGACTTGCCGTCCGTCAGCAGATTGCGCGCTTTGTATACCATGATATTCTGGATATTCTTGTCGCCGAGCACTGCATTTTCGGAAGAAAATACGAAACCGAAATTTTTTCTGTTGATATCGTTTTTGATATCGTTGGTATATCCGGTAATTTCTTTTGCCATCGTCGTGCGGACCTGCAGCGCATGGTCTTTCGCCTCAATATCAAATCTTACGCCCGGAAGCAGCTCGTCCACATTCTTTTTAAATACTTCTTTTAAATACTCCGGACTCTGATATGCCGCTACCAGTCCTGCCGCTACATAAGCGGCTCCGATATAGACGCCGTCAATCCAGATTTTCATAATATCTTCTTTTTCTTTTGACAATGCCGCCGTATTCTGCTCCGTAATATACATCTTATTGTCCAGAACCACTCCCGATTTATCTTTTGGAATGACCGTAAAATTGGGAATACAGGCAATCGCATATTCGCTGAACGTTTTTCCGATCAGCTGCGTGCATTTTGTTTCGTATTTTTCAATCCCCTCGGTCGCCATTATGTTGAACGTCGTTTTGTCCCCTGTCTCATAACTGAAGAAGCACTGCACTTCATAATCCTTTAATGCGTCCAAAATCCGAACCAGCGATTCGACGCTGTTGATATCTTCTTTCTCTACCGTTTCATTCCCTTTGAAACGCTCTCTGACTGCTTTCATCCTGGAACTGCTGTTTAAAGAAACCGACGGAACAATCGCGTACCAGATGGTATTTTCAAAATCGTTTTTTGCATTGACCGTGTTCAGATACGCGACCAGCCTCGGAATATTGCTGCTTTTTGCCAGCATATCATTACTCACATTCGACACGATCATGGACGGCTTCATATCCTTGCAGTTTCTCGGATACTGTTCAAAAAATGCCCATACTCCCATGATTCGTTCCACAAGAGGTTTTACCGTTTTAATAAAATCGTCTTTGCTGCGCTTGTAGAATTCAAGATAGGAATTGTAATTTTCCACTTCCCGTTCCACATCCACAACGCTTTCCATGGTAGACGCCAACGGGCAGTAAGTTCTCGAAACCAAAGACATCACATACTCGTTCCCGTCCTCGTTCAAGTCCATATAATCTTTTTCGATCGCCTGAATCAGTCCGGCATTGGCATTATCATCCAAAACCATCAGTTCTTTTTTATTTTCTTTCGGCGCTTCTAAAATCTTAAGCTCTCCGCGCTCATCCAGGCTGAGAACGCCGAGGCTTAACGGCGCTTCATCTTTTTTCGTCTGTCCGTCGCCCAGCAAAAGCCTCGTTTTAATATCTTCGATCGCAAGCGGCAGCATCGCCATCACGTTATTGTAATTTACACTTGCCTCTTCAAACATCAGATTTAACTTATCTGCAATATCCAGCTTCTTGGGATCTCCGTCCTCAAGTTTCGCATATTCCCCGTAGGTATACTGCAGCTCTTTTCTGTTCTGCCGGATATCGTCCATTACTTTTTTCGGAGAAATCATATCCGTCAGCTTTTCAAATTTAAAATCTACATTGATGCTTCCTTCCGCCCGCTTTGCTTCTACAAGTGTCATGAGCATTTTCAGATAATCGTTCTGACGGTTTAAATGCACTTCACTTAACAGGTCTTCTTCGATATTTTCCGGTTTTTTGAGCGTGTAGATCACTTTCTGGTTATTCGCGTCAAAATAAGAATATACAACCGGTTCAAATTTCTCCAAAAATTCATCAAAGCTTCTGACCAGCAAAGCGTCGTTCATCTCTTTGATCTTATCATCGCTGACGCTGTTTACCCCTCTGACATCTCCTACCAGCGTTAACAGATTCAGTTTTTCCGGATTGATCTCCTCAAAGAGAATGGTCCTGTTTGTCTGCGTTATCGTATTCACTTTGTTCCTCCTTACCTTTCGCCTGGTTTTATATTTTTATAATGTAATTCTATTTCCGTTTTGCCTTCGTTAAAGATCAGCAAAATTTTTTCACCATAGGACAGAGAATATTTTTTTTCGCGTCTCAATATACTTTCGTTTTTCATGATCGTGGCACAGCCGAAATTTTTAAAACACAGCGTATTATCTTTTCCCCCGGAAAAACGTATCTCGTCTGCACCCGAAAGCTCATAATCGATGCCGCATTGATCTTTCAGCCATGCAAAAGGCATGTTTTTATGTACCATTCCAAATAACCGGACGCTGCACGGCGGAAGATCATCCTCTCGCTCGCCTCTTAGCAGATACATGGTAACCTGCCCGGAAAAGTCATAACTTATAATCTCGGATATTCCTGTATTTTTGGCGCCTGCCGCGTTCTTCGATGAGGCGGATTTTTTTTTTGCTTTTTCCTGCAGTAAAGAACCGTAAGCAAAAGTAATACAGCGCCCAATACGGCAACCACAATCCAGAGTACCGTATAATCCGGTTCCTCTTCAATCACGGGAACCGTAAGTTCTACCCTCCCGGACATCTGCGACGTGTGAAAGATCGTGCCGGAACCCTTTGCTTTTACTTCCAGCTCTGCGTGTTTTGACTTTGCCGTCTGATACGAAACCACTGCCATGTTTTGTTCCACCCGATAGCGGACGTTTGTTCCGTCCAGAAGTATCGTGATCTGTTCTTTTAATTCTTCGGCGTCCAGCACAGGCTTATGTTCATGGTTCAAAACCGTAACCTGAATCTGAAAGTTCCCCGTCTCGGATGTATACGCAGGTTCTATCTGTGCAGATAAAGCATATTCTTTTACCAGATAAGCATGGATATTGGCTCTCTCTTCCAAAACGTAGTCTATCGAAATCTGCCGCTCCATCGGATTCAAAAGATCTGCCGCCGCAAATTTATTTCCCTGTACCGTCCCAAGCTCTTTGCATTGCCCCACGACATGAAAATCCTGCAGTCTCCCGTCCGATACCAGAAGGATTTTGGCATGCTGCATGTAAATATCCTGCAGGTCCACAGAAATCTTTCCCTTTTTGGTCCGGGCCTCTCCCAAATCGATCCGCTCCGTCCGCAGAAGATCAAACAGATATTTGACCGCGATGTCTTCGGGCGTCTGATCCTCCCCTGTCGTATACAGTTCTCCTGCTGTAAGTCCGGTTCCGTATGAAACCTTATTTTCTGTATTCTCATCCGGAAGTACAAACATGTCGATCTTAATTCCGTTTTCCAACGCCGTTTCTGCAGATTGGACAAATGCTTGTTCCGCCTCTTGTGTGGCGGCTTCCTCCCGCATGGAAATTTCGCCGTCTGATATAAATACGATTCTTTTTTCCGAAACGCCGGATGTAAACATCGCCTGCGCCGTCTCTAATGCAGCCGCCGGATCCGTATATCCTCCTAAGCCGATACCTTCTAGGCTATGCCGGGTCGTTTGGTCAATACTTCCGAAATCCTCTTGGTAAATGACCGCTTCGTTGTATACCAGCAAAGCGATTTCACAATTTTCCGGTGCAAAAGCCGCAACCATGCATACGCAATCCGCCGCGTCCAGCCACCGGTTTTCCCGTTCCATCGACTTGCTTGCATCTAACAAAAAGATGATTTGGCTTTTTGCCTCTCTGCGGTCGGTATCTGATGCAAATGCCGTCTCCTGATGGAATGGCAAACTTCCCAGAATACATAGCAATAATCCAATGAATAATAAACTTATTTTTTTCATTTTTCTTCATTCCGTCCCTTTTGTTCCAATCTACAAAATATTCCATTATCTGACAAGCATCTCGACACAATCCGCTATATTTCGTCATAATCCGTAATCACAAAAAAAATACGCAGCGAAGCGGCTGCCACAGCCGTTTCGTTACGCACAAAATATATTCTGGCTCTTTTTTATCGTTTGTATCGTTTCTCATTCCACAGAGAGATTTCCTGAATAAATCTTCCGTTCTCTTCCCAGCAATCGTAGATTCCGTAATACTTTTTTGTAATCCGGTAGATTGTTTTCATCCCAAAACCATGACGGTGTTTCTGTTCTTTCTGACTGTTCAATGCCGGATTTGTTTTTAAGACGCTTTCTGCAATACTGTTTTCCACTCTGATTTCTATGTTTCTGCAGTCTGACCGAACCACGATTTCGATAAATGCCTGCGCATTCGTTTTGATACAGGCATCCAGACAGTTGCTGAATAAATTATATACGAGATTTCCCATATCGACACTGTCCATCCAATCGGGTTTTCCCAGTATCACATAAGAAAAACGGATCCCTTTCGCCGTGCATTTCGGTATATAATTAATCAATGCAGCGTTTAATCCTTCATTTCCCGTCTCCTCCGGCAGCGCCGGATATTTTTTTAATTCCTCATAGATCTGTTCCAGGTTTTTTTCCGCCTCCGTATAGTTTCCCTTTTTCAGAAGCCAATATAACGTTTCCAATTTCCCTCTCATATCATGGCACAAATGATTGATTTCCCTTCCGATCCTGTATAATTCCATGATATCTTCCCGGATCTTCTTCTCCTCTTCCAAACGGAATTTCATTCTCATTTGTTCTTTCCGGTATTGATCCGCTTTTGCCAGTATGGCAGAAAGCCTGTTTATGATATACTCATTGATATCCATAGTGTTTCCTTTCATACCTGGCCATAGCTTCGCACAGCGATTTCCTGCGGTCTCTTCCCATTTCCAAAGCGGACCCGTCTTTTAAAAACACTTCTTTCTTTCCGATTTCAGCAATAAATTCCTGATTCACAAGGTAACTTTTATGTATGCGCAGAAAATCATACGGCGCCAGCTCTTTTTCAAATGCTTTTAAACTTCCGTACTGTTTCGTCACACGTCCCTGCGTTTTCCGGATATATACTGCATGCCCCCTGCTTTCTATATACACAATGTCATGAATGTACAATTCCTGTAATTTCGCGTTATTTTGGGCAAAACAGCAGACCTTCTGCGGCTGTTTCACTTCAAAATATTTATATAATGCCCGGTACATATCCCTCTTTAAACTGCTTTTTCTTACAAACCATAAGGGCATATATTCCTGTGAATCAAAAACAAAACTTTCGTAAGCAGAAACAAATACCAGGCACGGCATTTTTCGACGCATCGAGATCTTCTTTACTAATTGGAATCCATTTAATCCGGGCATTTCTATATCCACAAATAACAGATCAAACGCATCTTTTTCGATTGCCTGGTACATTCCCTTCCCCATTCAGAAATAACCGGCATTTTGTGTGTATCGGGAGTTCCATCTCCCGGATACTCTCCTTTATGGATTCTGCAATCTGATTCAGCGCTTCTTTTTCATCATCACAAATTCCAATTAATAATATTTTTTTATCCATCTTTTTTATTTCTCCCGTATCTTTATAATATCTTATCGTTTGTATTTCGACACGATTTAGAATTATACTTGGCTTTACATGTTTCTGCAACCCTTTCACAGCATAATCGGTACTTAAAACATCATAAAAGAAATTTTTATGTCATTTTTATGATCTTACGACTAAACAGAAGCAAAAAATTCCCTGTATGCCGCACCCACTTACCGCATACAGGGAATCTTTCTTTTTATCTGTTATAATGTCCGAATCCTTCTACTTTTCCATCTTCCAAAAATAAGCGCTGTAGCCCGGCAGCCTGCTCCCGCCGCCGAAATCATGCGCTTCTTTCGTAATCAAATCAACCGCCATGCCGCAGCCCGCGTCAAAATGCGCGTGATATTCCTCTTCATCCGCGTTGATCGCTACCATGACGCGCTCGTCTTCCGTTTTCCGCTCAAAAATACACTGTTTATTCGTCAGCACAACCGAGCGAAAACCTCCGTAATTGAGCGCCTTTGACTGTTTCTTTGCTTCCGCCAGCCTGGAAATCCACGCAGAAAGCTCATTTTCAACCGGATCTTCAAAGCATGCCCGAAGCGCCGGATCTCCCTGCGACTTATGCGCCTCTGCGCCCCATTCGCTTCCGTAATACACACAGGGGATTCCCGGCATACCGAATGTCAGGGCATAGATTAACGGCAGATGCCTGGCATTCGTAAGGTTGGATGCGATCCTTGTCACGTCATGATTATCCACGAAACACAGCAGATGCTGCCCTTTATACAGCGTCCAGTTCTCGGGTCCGAACTGCCGGAGCAGAGAATGCACGATTTCAAACAGATTCATGGAATTGAAGCTCGAATACAGGCCCTTATAGCACTCATAATTCGTCACGGAATGCAGCATCTGCGGATTCATCCACTGATTGTAATCGCCATGCAGCGTTTCTCCGACCAAAAAGAATTCTTCTTTTAATCCGTCGGTAAAGGACCGCAGACGGCGCAAAAAGTCAGGCGTCAGGCAATACGCCACATCCAGTCTCAATCCGTCGATATCAAACTCCTCCACCCAGCTTTTCACTGCCGAAAAAATGTGCTCTACCACCTCCGGATTGCCGAGGTTTAATTTTACCAGGTCAAAATTTCCTTCCCATCCCTCATACCAAAGACCGTCATTGTAATTGGAATTTCCGCCGAAATCGATATGAAACCAATCCCTGTACACAGAATTCTCCCTGTTTTTCAATACGTCCAAAAATGCAGAAAATCCTCTGCCTACATGATTGAACACGCCGTCCAGCACAACTTTGATCCCCTCTTTGTGCAGCGCCCCGCAGACCTCTTTAAAATCTTCATTCGTTCCCAGACGGCAGTCGATTTTCTTATAATCCCTTGTATTATAGCCGTGTGTATCCGATTCAAATACCGGGGAAAAGTACACGGCGTTTATTCCCAGCTTCTTCATATGAGGAATCCAGTCTTTTACTTTTAATATCCTGTGCGTCAATACTCCGTCATTCTCATATGGAGCCCCGCAAAACCCCAACGGATAGATTTGATAAAATACGCTTTCATATGCCCACATAAATTTGTTTCCTCCTGATTTCTTTTTTTCAATGCTTCTGTGACTGTATTTCGATCGGGATTTCACTGAAACTGATTTCTCTGTGCATCATACCTGTAATCAATACCCAAAAGCTTCTCTCTCAGCGTCTCTTCTTCCACATCGTACGCACGGCAGAACTCCGAAAGCGTCGAAAAATGATCCCTTAACTGTGTATTGACAAAACTAAGCAGCATCACCGGATCGCCCGGTATGTTTTGTCCCATATCAATTCCTTCTTTCCACTCCGTATTTTTCTTCCAGTTTTTTTACGGTATCCGCATAAACTTTCTGCTTCTTCTGCTGCAGCAGTTTTTCTTTCAGCTGATCTTTCACTTCCGCAAACGAAAGCGTTTTCTTCTCCCGATGATCCTCCACCAGAATCAGATGATACCCAAACTGCGTCTGTACCGGTCCGATCACCTTGCCGGCTTCTCCGGAAAAAGCGGCTTGTTCAAATTCCGGAACCATCTGCCCTTTGCCGAAATATCCCAGATCGCCGCCTTTTTCTCCCGAAGGACAGGTCGAATATTCCTTTGCCGCCTCCTCAAACGATTTGCCTGCCGCAATCTCCTCCGCAACCTGTTTTGCCAGTTCTTCCCCATCTACCAAAATATGCTTCGCCTTGACCTGGGCGTCTGTGATAAACTGTTCGGGATTCTCTTTAAAATATGCCGTTACCTCGTCGTCCGAAACCGTCACGTTCTCGATGACGCTTGTCGCCGCCATATGGCTTGCCAGTTCGTTTTCCATTTTTGCAAGCGTCTCTTTGTATTCCCTGCTCTCTTTGATCTGCTCTTCCTCCGCCATCTTGGAAAACAGATGAAATCCGATCAACTGCTCTAAAACTTCTTGTTTCGCATTTGGATTAGACAGATAGATCTGCTGTTCGGGCGGATAATTTGCAATCAGATCGTTTAACTCCTTCTCCGTAATTTCATGTCCTGCCGATACGGCTAAAATTTTTTCGCTCATGTGTTTACTCCTTTTTATATATCTGTTTTATCCCGAATGTTTCCTGCTGTATACATACGTTGCAAAATAAAGAATCGACGCAAAGATCACGATCGTAGGTCCTGTCGCAACATTTGTATAATACGAGACAAACAGCCCCGTGACACCGGAAAACAGGGAAAACAATACGGAAAAGAAATGATATTCCCGCATATGTTCCGAAATATTTCTGCTTGCTGCCGCCGGCAGAATCAAAAGCGCGTTGATAATTAAAATTCCCACCCATTTGATTGAAAGCGTCACGACGAGAGCAACGAATACCGCAAACAGATTCTCGGTCAGCCGAATGGGAATCTGCCTGCTTGCTGCAAGCGTTCTGTGAATACTGACCGCATTCAGCCAGTTAAAACAAAACGTATAAAACAATACTGTCAAAACAAACAATACGAAAAGAGAAAAAATCTCTTTTGGCGTAATACTTAAAATATCCCCGACCAAAAGCGCGGAATATTTCGCAAAATTCCCTCCCTTGGACAATATGGCAAGCCCGATTGCTACACTGCAGGAAGAAAAGACAGAAATTACCGTATCGGTAGACGTCCCGCTCCTGCTGCCGATGTAATTTAAAAGCAGTGCAAACAGCACGGCAAACACAAGCATGGAACGATTCAGGTCCGATAACCCAAATACGACGCCGACCGCGATCCCCGTCAATGCCGAATGTCCCAGGGCATCGGAAAAAAACGCCATATTTCTGCTTACGATCATCGTACCAAGCATCCCAAACAGCGGCGTAATGATGCAGACGGCAAGTATCGCATTGCGCATAAATCCATATTCCCACATAACGCTGCCTCCTTCTAAAAATCCGGCGGAGCCGCCCGCCTGCCTCTGTGTCTGATATAGCCCGGAAGCTCTTTTGCCCCGAAGACCTCCTGAAACTCGCTGCTTGCAAATACTTCTTTTGCAGAGCCTTCCTTTAAAATCGTCTTGTCCATCAATATCACTTTATCTGCATATTTTACTACATATTCCAGGTCATGGGAAATCAGAATGACAGACAGGTCAAAATTTTCTTTCAGATACACCATCGTCCGGTAAAACAATTCCATGCCGTTTTGGTCAATACCGGAAACCGGTTCGTCCAGCAGCAGCAGGTTCGGCTCGTCCATCACCGCCATCGCCAAAAGCACCCTCTGCAATTCTCCGCCGGAAAGGCTGCAGACCTGACGGTCGATCAGTTCTTCCGCTTCAAATACTTCCAGGCTTTTTCTAATTTCTTCCTGCATCTTTCTGCTTTTTTTTAAAAAGACCGGAAAACGGCACCGATAACTGGCGATCAGGTCATATACGCTTACCGGCGTATGCTGTTCCATATGAATATTCTGAGGGACATATCCGATTTTTAATTTCTGGATCCTGCCGTTTTCCCTGTCTTTGAATTCGATTGTTCCCTCATGAGGGATATCGTCCAAAATCGCCCGGATCAGCGTCGATTTTCCGGCGCCGTTCTTGCCGATTACAACGTTTAAGCTGCCGCAGTGGATATGCAGGTTGATATCCTCCAAAATCGTCTGCCCGCCGATCGTAACACCCAAATGATTTACTTTAATACAATGAAGCCCGCAGGGCCGAATGATCTTTTTCATTTTAAACTCCAAACGCCGCCTTTAACAGGTCAATATTCTTCTGCATGCCTTCGATATAACTATCCGGCTCATACGGTCCCCGCACCAGAGGATCCAGATAATAGACAGAAACATCTGTTTCTTTTTGAATCGTTTCCGCAAGCTCTTTTCCGTATAACTCTTCTGCAAAAAGGATCCGGATCTTTTGTTTTTGGACTGCGGATAATACATCCGCCACTTCTCCGGCGCCGATCTGGCGCTCCTCGTCCAAATTGATCGTATATCCCGCCGTAAAACCGTAATCGTCTGCAAGATATGCAAACGCATCATGAAACGATACGACCGTTCTGCCGTCGGCAGCAGCAGCGATTTTATCCTGCTGTTCCTGCAGCTTCGCCAGCTTCGCATCGTATGCCGCCGCATTTTCCCGTAATTGTTCCGCAAATTCGGGCGATATCTGCAGCAGTTCTTCCAGGATCACATGCACCATCTTCCGGTAGCGCCCTACGCTCATCCAGACATGCGCGTTTTCCTCCGACAGCGTAACCCCTTCTGCCGTCCGGACAATGGGAAGAGAAGGAAATTCTTCTGCAGTCTCCGTTAAAAACGATTCCATGCCCCCGCCGTTAACCAGAAAAAGATCCGCGTCTGAAAGCAGCTTCATATCCTCCGGCGTCAACTGAAAATCATGCAGACAGCCGGTCTGCGGCTCGCTGAGATTCGTTACCGTAATGCCCCCGCATCCCTCCGCCACATTGACGGCTGCAATATAAACCGGATAAAAAGACGTCACGACAGAAATCTCATCCCCCGCCGAGTCCTTCTCTGCCTTTTGGAAGATTCCGACAAACGCAGCTGCCAAAAGCGCTGTACAGCACAGCAGCGACACCACAAACCAATACTTATTCCTCACGTTCAAAGCCCTCTGTTTCCTGTATCAATGCATCGATATAATCCCAGATTTCCTCTCTGCCCTGCTTGGATAATGCGGAAAACGGAAATATTTTCGTCTGCGCTCCCGCGTGTAATCCCGTACGGACCGCCTTGATCTGTTTTTGCAGCTGGCTGCGCTTGATCTTATCCGATTTTGTCGCAATAATGACCGGCTCATATCCCTGATGCAAAATCCATTCATACATCGTCCTGTCGTTGGCGGACGGATCGTGCCGGATATCAATTAACAGAAACACTGCCTTCAGCTGTTTGGAACTATGCAGGTAATTTTCTACCATAACGCCCCATTTGCGTTTTTCCGATTCTGCAATTTTCGTATAGCCGTACCCCGGCAAATCTACGAGATACATACTCTGATTGATATTATAAAAGTTGATCGTCTGTGTTTTCCCCGGCTGGGACGACGTCTTGGCATAGGATTTCCGGTTCATCAGCGCATTGATTAATGATGATTTTCCTACATTGGATTTCCCGGCAAACGCCACCTCCGGCAGCAGATTTTCGGGCAGTTTGCTTGTGATCCCGCATACCGTTTCCAGTTCTACCTGTTTGATTACCATACATCCTCCCTGTTTCTATACAAAAGCCGTCTCTAATACGTCTTTCATCGTCTCCGCATATACGATTTCGATTCCCTGTTTGATCTCGTCGGAAATTTCATCCATATCCTTTTCGTTTTTCGCAGGAACACAGATCGTGCGGATTCCCGCATTTTTTGCCGCCAGTGTCTTCTCCTTTAACCCGCCGATCGGAAGCACGCGCCCGCGCAGCGTAATCTCCCCCGTCATTGCCACATCGGCGCGGATCTTACGTTTCGTGATCGCAGAAAGCATAGCGGTCGCCATCGTAATACCGGCGGACGGTCCGTCTTTTGGAACGGCGCCTTCCGGAATATGGATATGAATATCGTTTTCCCGGAAAAACTCTTTCGGGATCTTATACTCCTTGCTTACGGAACGGATATAACTGATGCCTGCCTGCGCAGATTCTTTCATCACGTCCCCCAGCTGTCCGGTCAGGCGGAACTCTCCTTTGCCGGGCATCACATTGACTTCGATCTCCAGCGTATCGCCGCCCACGCTTGTCCATGCAAGCCCCCGGACAATACCGATCTCATCCGTTTTCCCCGCCATATCAAATGTATATTTTTCTTTTCCCAAAAACCGGCTCACATTCTTTTTTGTCACCGTGATTTTTTTCTTATTGTCTTCGTAAATTTCCCTTGCAGATTTCCGGCAGATTTCCCCGATCTTTCGTTCTAAGCTTCGCACTCCCGCTTCCTTGGTGTATCCCCGGATCACTTCCGCCATAGCCTCTTCCCGAATGGAAAGATTGTCTTTTTTCAGTCCGTTCTTCTTCATCTGCTTGCGCAGCAGATGTTCCATGGCAATGTGCATTTTTTCGTTTTCCGTATAACTTGTGACTTCGATCAGTTCCATACGGTCGAGCAGCGGCCGCGGAATATCCTGCACGGAATTGGCGGTTGCAATAAACAATACTTCCGAAAGGTCGATCGGAATTTCCACGTAGTGATCCCGGAATTTATTATTCTGTTCCGAATCCAGCACTTCTAAAAGCGCAGAAGACGTATCGCCTTTATAATCGCTGCTGACTTTATCGATTTCGTCCAAAAGCATCAGGGGATTTTTCACTCCCGCCATACGGAGCCCCGCAGCCAGCCTTCCGGGCATCGCCCCGACATACGTCCGCCTGTGCCCGCGGATCTCCGCCTCGTCTCTGACGCCTCCTAAGCAGATGCGCACATATTCTTTGTCCAGAGCCTTTGCCACGGATCGTGCAATACTTGTCTTTCCGGTCCCCGGCGGTCCGACCAGACAGATAATGGGGCTGTCGCCTTTTTTCGTCAGGTTGCGCACGGCAAGAAATTCCAGCATTCTCTCTTTTACTTTTTCCAGCCCGTAATGGTCGTTGTCCAATACTTTTGCCGCGTGTTTTAAATCCTTATTGTCCTTTGACTTTTTCTCCCAGGGCAGTTCTAACAGCGTCTCGATATACCCCCTGGCAACTGCGCTCTCGGAAGAATTGGAATTGATATTTGCAAACCGGTCGATTTCTTTTTGAATTTTTTCCTTCACTTCTTTTTTGGCGCGCAACTTTTTCAAAGCTTCCTGAAACTGCTGTACGTCCGACTCGGTATTGTCCTCACCCAGTTCTTCCCGAATCACTTTCATCTGTTCCCTAAGCAGATATTCTTTTTGATTTTTGTCCACCTGTTCTTTGACTTTGGACTGAAACTCATTTTTGATCGAAATAATATTGATTTCCCGAAGGATCATTTCGATCAGAGTTTCGTACCGCTCATCGATCGTAACGGACTCTAAATATTTTTGTTTTTCTTCGTAATACACGGGCATATTGTTGGCGATCAAATCCATCAGGCGTTCCGTTTCCTTCGTCTCTGAAGCCTGCCGCATAAATTCTTTATCCAGCTTCGGATTTAATACGGCGTAACGCCCGTATGCTTCCAGCACGGCGCGCCGCATACCCTCAAGCGCCTCCCCGGAATACTCCTGCCGGTGTTCTTCCAAGTACAAAACTTCTGCAAGAAGATACGGAACCTGTTCCACAATACCCGACAGCTCGGCGCGTCTTTCGCCCTCCACAAGTATCCTTATAATTCCGTTGCGCATCTTGATCACCTGCTTGATCTTTGCAACAATGCCGATCCGGTACAAATCATCAATCTGCGGATCTTCTGCCTCTATATTTTTCTGGGTCACAAGAAAGATATCCTGCTCTCCCATCATCGCCTCTTCTACGGCTTTCATCGATTTCTCCCTGCTGACGTCAAAATGTGCCACCATACCCGGAAGAATTGTCATTCCCCGCAGTGCGACCGCCGGGATCGTCATTATTCTGTCGTTCAATTTAAAACCCCTTTCCCGTACTGAACAGAAAAGCCGTCGTCAGTAATCCCAATCCGTTACTGCGACAGCTCCCCCTGTGAATGAACTGCAAAGACTGCAGTTTATGCGCTTTTTGATTCCAAAACCAATTCCGATTCTTTTGTTTTTTCTGCAATCGAATCAATAAATCCCTTTTCTTCCACTAACTCCCTGGTTATCGTACATTCCGAAATAGATTCGTCCGACGGAATCTGATACATCAGATCCATCATCACGTTTTCCATAATCGCACGCAGTCCTCTGGCTCCCGTCTGCCGTTCCATTGCTTTCTCCGCAATGGCATCGATCGCTTCCGTTTCAAAGATAAGCTCTACTCCGTCTAATTCCAAAAGCGCCTGATACTGTTTGACCAGAGAATTTTTGGGCTCCGTCAAAATTTTAACCAACGCCTTTCGATCCAGAGAATCCAACGCTACCGTCACCGGCACGCGGCCGATAAATTCCGGAATCAGGCCGAATTTAATAAAATCCTGCGGCATGGCATGCTTGAATGCCTCGCCTGCATTCAGTTCCCGTTTGTCTTTTACCACCGCGTTAAATCCGATGGATTTCTGGTCGAGACGCGTCTCAATGATCTTCTCAAGACCGTCGAATGCGCCGCCGCAGATAAATAAAATATTGGTCGTATCGATCTGGATTAACTCCTGCTGCGGATGCTTTCTTCCGCCCTGCGGCGGAACGGACGCCGTCGTGCCTTCCAGAATTTTCAGCAGCGCCTGCTGCACGCCTTCTCCGGATACGTCTCTCGTAATGGATACGTTCTCGGATTTCTTTGTAATCTTATCGATTTCATCAATATAAATAATCCCATGCTGCGCACGCTCGATATTGTAATCCGCAGCCTGAATGATCTTCAGCAGTATATTCTCCACGTCTTCACCGACATAGCCGGCTTCTGTCAATGTCGTAGCGTCTGCAATGGCAAACGGCACATTTAAGATCCGCGCCAGCGTCTGCGCAAGATACGTCTTTCCGGAACCGGTAGGTCCCAGCATTAAAATATTACTCTTTTGCAGCTCCACGTCCAGATTCTGTCCTGCCAGAATCTTCTTATAATGATTGTAAACGGCTACCGACAATACTTTTTTTGCATTGTCCTGCCCGATCACATATTCGTCTAAAAACCGTTTCATTTCCTCCGGCTTTAACAGGTTGATCTCCTGCTCGCTCTCCGGAGCGTCCATTTCTTCCTCTTCTTCCAATTCCTCTTCAATAATTTCCGTACAAATATCCACGCATTCATCGCAAATGAATGCTCCGCTTCCGCTCGGACCTGCGATCAGTTTCCTGACCTGCTCCTGGGTCCTGCCGCAGAAGGAGCAGCGGATTCTCTCTCCGCCGCCGCTTATATTTCTTCCTGCCATAATTTTACTCCGCTAACTAAGTGTTTATTTTTCCCGGTTCGTAAGCACGAAATCGATCAGACCATATTCTTTTGCTTCCTCGGCAGACATGTAGTAATCCCGTTCCGTATCCGCCGCAATCGTCTCATATGGTTTTCCTGTATTTTCCGCAAGAATCTGATTCAAACGTTTCTTTGTTTTCAAAATATTTTTTGCCGCGATTTCAATTTCCGTCGCCTGGCCTTTGGCTCCTCCGGCAGGCTGATGGATCATGATCTCCGCATTCGGAAGCGCCATCCGCTTTCCTTTCGTACCGCCTGCAAGCAAAAATGCCCCCATGCTTGCCGCAAGCCCGATACAAATCGTAGATACGTCGCATTTGATATACTGCATCGTATCATAAATTGCCAGCCCCGCCGTTACCACGCCGCCGGGAGAATTGATATACAGCTGGATATCCTTTCCCGGATCTTCCGACTCCAGAAACAAAAGCTGTGCTACGGTTAAGCTTGCCGTTGTCTCGTTGACCTCTTCGCCTAAGAAAATAATCCTGTCCTTTAATAATCTTGAGTAAATATCATAACTGCGCTCGCCTCTGCTGGTCTGCTCAATGACATAAGGTACCAAACTCATCTCTTCTGCCTCCTCATTACAAATGACCGGCTCTCATTTGAGCCGGTCTGCCTGGCTTGATTATTCTGCGTCTTCTTTCTCTTCTTTTTTGCTCTTTGCTTTGGCACGCTCTTTGACATTGTCCATCACCAATGCCACTGCTTTCTGCACGGCAAGATCTTTCTTCATCGACTCTTTTTCCGCATCGCCCATAAGCTCTTTGATCTTATCGAGCTCCATATCGTATGCAGACGCCAATTTTTCCATCTCCGCCTCAATATCTTCTTCTGTTACTTCAATCTTTTCTTCTTCTGCGATCTGCTCTAAAACCAGACTGCTCTTGATCCGGCTGATTGCATCCGGTCTTACCTGCTCTTTGAGCTTATCCATCGTAACGCCGGAAAACTGCATATACTGCTCAAAGCTTAAGCCCTGCTGGGAGATTCTCTGCGCAAATTCCTCAATCATAGACTCAATCTGCATTTCGATCATCGGTTCCGGCAGTTCCATCTTGGCTGCGTCTGCAATTTTGCGCACGGCTTCGTCTTCTTTGGTACGTCTCGCGCTTGCTTCTTTCTGCTCGGCGAGTTTCTTTTTGATATCTTCTTTGTATTCCGCCAGCGTATCGAATTCCGATACGTCCTGTGCAAACTCATCGTCCGCTTCCGGAAGCTCCTTCCGGCTGATCTCATGGATCTTTACTTTGAACATTGCCGGTTTGCCCGCCAGGCTCTCTTCCTGATAATTCTCCGGGAACGTAACGTTGACCTCAAGTTCTTCTCCGCAGGCCTTTCCGATCAGCTGCTCTTCAAATGTATCCACGAAAGAATGAGAGCCGATCTCCAGAGAATAGTTTTCTCCTTTGCCGCCCGCAAATGCCTCGCCGTCTACAAAGCCCTCAAAATCAATGACTGCCGTATCGCCGTCTGCAACCGTGCCGTCTTCTACGGAAACCGTTCTGGCGCTGCGGTTCCTCTCCTGTTCCACTGCTTCTTCTACTTCTTCGTCCGTTACCGTCACATCGATCTTCGTCACGGTAATGCCTTTGTATTTGCCAAGGGTAACCTCAGGCTTTACCGCTACTTCCGCAGTAAAGATAAAAGGTTTGCCTTTTTCAATCTGAATTACATCAATCGTCGGGCGGGATACAATGTCGATACCGCTCTCGTCCGCCGCGCCGCCGTAATTCTCGCGAATTAACTGGTTTGCCGCATCTTCAAAGAAGATTTCCGGTCCGAACATTTTTTCAACCATATGTCTGGGCACTTTTCCCTTGCGGAATCCCGGAAGGCTGATCTTGCCCTTCTGTTTTATATACGCTTCTTTCAGCGCCTCTTCTACCTTATCCTCAGACACCTCGATCGTAAGCTTTGCCATATTCTTCTCTAAAGTTTCTACCTGTACGCTCATTCTAACTGTTTCCTCCTTCGCCTGCAGTCATTGGGATATTATAGCATATGCCTTTTTAAATTACAAGAAAATTAAATAGAAAGATTCTTGCACACTTCAAACTGGTATTCCGGAATGCCTTTGTTCATTGCAAGCGCTTCGTCAATATCAAAATCTACGAAATCACCGTTCCTGTAAGCAACCACGCGGTTTGTCTTGCCCTGGCAGAGCAGATTCACCGCATAAGCTCCCATGATCGACGCATACACACGGTCTTTACATGTGGGGCTTCCGCCGCGCTGCATATGACCGAGGATCGTCGCCCTCGTCTCGATGCCCGTTGCCGCCTCGATCCGCTTTGCCATGCTTACGGAATGCCCGATGCCTTCCGCATTGATGATGATATGATGCTGTTTGCCGCGTTTTCTGTTCTCTATGATATGATTGACCAGCTTCTGCTCGTCATAATCGTACCGTTCCGGAAGCAGGATATCTTCCGCCCCGTTTGCGATACCGGTCCAAAGCGCGATGTAGCCGGCCCCTCTGCCCATAACCTCAATAATACTGCAGCGTTCATGGGAGGTAGACGTATCGCGCACTTTGTCGATCGCCTGCATCGCCGTATTCACTGCCGTGTCAAATCCAATCGTATACTCCGAACAGGAAATATCCAGATCAATCGTGCCCGGCACGCCGACGGTATTTACACCAAGCGCCGCCAGTTTCTGCGCTCCACGAAACGAACCGTCCCCGCCGATCACGATAATTCCGTCAATCCCGTGTTTTTTACAGATTTCGGCACCTTCTTTCTGGCCGTCTTCCGTTGTAAATTCCATGCAGCGCGCCGTCTGTAAAATCGTTCCGCCGCGCTGAATCGTATCCGACACATCCCGCGCCTGCATATCGATAATCTCCTCCGAAAGCAGTCCCGCATATCCACGCTTGATGCCTTTTACGCATAATCCTTTTCCAAGTCCTTCACGGACAACCGCACGAATGGCAGCATTCATTCCAGGAGCATCGCCGCCGCTGGTTAATACGCCTATTGTTTTGATCTCCTTTGCCATACCATATTTCCTCCTATATTTTTACTCCGGTTCCATTATACTCTGATCTTCTCTACCATTTTAATCGGTTTATCTGGTCTTTTCAATAGCCTTTTCTACAACTTTTATATTATTTTCCCCAAAACACCCGGATAAACTCTCAAGCAGCCCGGCATCGATTTTGATATTCCGGCTGGGCGGCAGGCGCTTCATCGCTTTTTCTGCCGAAAGATAGACCACAACGGCATCTTCCCCGTCCGAATCCGCCAGAAGGCGGTAAAGTTCTTCTTCTCTGGATGCAAACTGCTCCTTATCCAAAAACTGAATCCAAAGCTCCTGCTTCGCGTCGTCAAACGCGTATACTTTTTCACAGATCACTTTTCCGTTCTTTTCTTCCTCCACGTTTGCCCTGCCCCGGATAAATACCTTTGCCTCTTCCTGCATCAGCGTCTGATTCTTTAAATAATCCCTGGGAAATACGACGACTTCCACGGTCCCAAGCAGATCCTCGATGGTAAGAAACGCCATCGTCTGGTTCGTTCTGGTATATTTGATCGTTTTATTTACGATCATGCCGCCGACCGTCACAGATTCGCCGTCTTTTACTTTTGTCTCCCCGGTCTCTTCTTCCAAAAGAAAATCCGCCGTCGTCGCCGTAATATTTTTCCGCCACCGTCCCTCGTATTCTTCCAGCGGATGGCCGCTGATATAGACGCCCAGCACTTCTTTCTCAAATCCCAGAAGAGTCTCTTTATCATACTCGCCCACATCCGACATCGCCGTTTCGTACTCCCGGCGCTCTTCGGGCGAAACCAGGTCAAACAGGCTCATCTGCCCCGCCATGGATTCTTTCTTTTCCCGGTTAATGTCGTCCATCATCCCGATATACGAAAACATCTTCTGTTTCCGCGTTCCTTTCATGCCGTCAAAAGCTCCCGCTTTGATAAAATTCTCCACCGCGCGTTTATTGAGTTCCCCGCTGCTCATCCGGGTCAGGAAATCCTTAAGAGACGTAAACTTTCCGTTTGCCTGCCGCTCTTTTAATGCGGCGGCAATCAGCGGCCGCCCCACGCTTTTGATCGCAGAAAGACCGTAGCGGATCTGTCCGTCCGATACGGAAAAGCCGCTCTCTCCTTCGTTGATATCCGGCGGCAGAATCAAAATCCCCATCTTCCGGCAGGTCTGTATATACTCGGAAACCTTGGTGACATGGTCCTGCACGGAAGTCATCAGAGCCGCCATATATTCCACCGGATAATAATATTTTAAATATGCCGTCTGATATGCCACTACCGCATATGCCGCCGCATGGGACTTGTTGAACGCATATTTTGCAAAATCGATCATCTCGTCAAAAATTTTATCGGCAGTCTGTTCGTGAATGCCGTTTGCCACGCAGCCGGGAATCCCTTCGCCCGGATTACCGTACACAAAATTTTTCCGCTCCTGCTCCATCACCGACTGTTTCTTTTTTGACATGGCACGCCGCACAAGGTCGCTGCGCCCTAACGTATAACCCGCAAGATCCCTTACGATCTGCATCACCTGTTCCTGGTACACAATACAGCCGTACGTAGGCTCCAAAATCGGCTTGAGCTGCGGGCAGTCATAGGCAATCTCACCGGATTGATTTTTCCCCCGGATATAAGCCGGAATAAAGTCCATCGGTCCCGGGCGGTACAGCGCGATGCCCGCAATAATATCCTCCAGGTTCTCCGGTTTTAACTCTTTCATAAAGTTCTTCATCCCGGCGCTTTCCAGCTGGAACACGCCGTCGGTCTTTCCGGTTCCCAGAGACTCAAATACCGCTTTGTCGTCAAAATCGATCCGGTCGATATCCAGCGATACGCCATGATTTTTCTCTGCCATCTTCGCCGCGTTCAAAAGGACTGTCAGCGTACGAAGACCCAGAAAATCCATTTTTAGAAGACCAAGCTCTTCGATCGTCGTCATGGTAAACTGCGTTGTGAGCATGCCGTCGATTCCAAGACAGAGCGGCACGTATTCTTCCATCGGCTTCTGGGAGATCACGACTCCTGCAGCATGCGTGGAAGAATGTCTCGGCAGTCCTTCCAGGCGTTTCGACATATCGATCACACGCTTTACATTTTCTTCGTTTTCGTACCGGTTCCTAAGCTCCGGGTTCATTGTAATTGCCCGTTCAATGGTAATGCCCGGCTCGTTCGGAATACTTTTTGCAATCGTATCCACAAATGCATACGGCAGATCCATCACACGCCCCACATCCCGGATGACTCCCCTTGCCGCAAGCGTACCAAACGTAATGATCTGCGTCACACAGTCTCTGCCGTACTTTTCAATGACGTAATCGATCACTTCCTGCCGCCTCTCGAAACAGAAATCCACGTCGATATCGGGCATGGAAATACGTTCCGGATTCAGGAAACGCTCAAAAATCAAATGATACCGGATCGGGTCGATATTCGTAATTCCCGTCGTATATGCGACAAGGCTTCCCGCAGCGCTGCCGCGGCCGGGTCCCACGCTGATGCCGTGTTCCCTGGCGTACCTGATATAATCCCATACAATCAGAAAATACTCCACATACCCCATATCTTTGATCACGGAAAGCTCATATTTCAGGCGTTCGTCCAGCTCTTTTGTCACCAGGGGATACCTCTCGTTCAACCCTTCGTAACAGAGCTTTTCCAGATATTCATAAGTGGTATACCCTTTAGGCACAGGAAAATTCGGCAGCTTTGTGTGCCCGAATTCAATCTCCACATGACAGCGGTCGGCAATTTTCTGTGTATTCTCCACGGCTTCCAGCGCATAAGGAAACAGCGCTCTCATTTCCGCTTCGGATTTGACATAATACTGTCCTCCCTCATAACGCATCCTGTTTTCATCGGAGAGCTTTTTCCCTGTCTGTAAACAGAGTAAGATATCGTGGGAATCCGCATCCGTTTCATACGTATAATGCACGTCGTTCGTCGCCACAAGCGCAATCCCCGTATCTTTGGAAAGACGCAGCAGCTGCTGGTTGACCGTCTGCTGCTGTGAAATACCGTGATCCTGCAGCTCTAAAAAGAAATTGCCCTCGCCGAAGCAGTCCTGGTATTTCAACGCCGTCTGCTTGGCTTCTTCGTATAAGCCGCGCACCAGATAACGCTGAACTTCTCCCGCCAGGCAGGCGCTTAAGGCAATGATTCCCTCATGATACGTCTTTAAAACCTCAAAATCCACCCTGGGCTTATAATAATAACCGTCTACAAACCCTTTGGATACGATTTTCACCAAATTGCCGTATCCTTCGTTGTTTTCCGCCAAAAGCACAAGATGATAGTACCTGTCCTCGCCATACACCGTTTCTCTGTCAAAACGGGAATTGGGCGCCACATAGACTTCACATCCCAAAATCGGCTGAATCCCCTGTGCCTTTGCGGTCTTATAAAATTCGATCACGCCGTACATCACGCCGTGATCTGTTATTGCAGCCGCAGTCATGCCCAGTTCTTTCACTCTTGCGGCATATTCTTTTATCTTATTCGAGCCGTCCAAAAGACTGTACTCGGTATGCACATGTAAGTGGGTAAATGCCATCGCAACGCTCCGTTCTACTGCCTGCCTGTACTTCCAAAGCCCCCGCGGCTTTCTTTCTCCAGTTCTTTACATTCTTCAAATACGATCTGCGGCTGGTTTTTCACAATACGAAACTGGCAGATTCTGTCGTTTTTCTCAATTACGGTATCTCTGGTCGCATAGACCGGCATACGCCACATATCCTCGTCTCCGCAGTAAGAATTGTCTATGATTCCCAGACTGTTTGTCTGCAGGATGCCATACTGTTTAAAAGCAGAGCTTCTCGGCACCAGATGCCCCTCATATCCCTTTGGAAGCTGCATGGCAACGCCTAAGGGAATCAGCGCAAATTCACCCGCCTTTAACTCCCTGCGCTCCGAAGCCCTAAGGTCGATCCAGTCGGATTTTCCGTCTATATAACAAAGCTTTTTTACATCGTCTGAAAAATATTTTATCCGAATCGTTTCCATCTCTGATCAGTTCTCCCATTCTAACGTGGTATGTTCTGTCTTTTTATCTCTCTGCATCAATTCCCTGACGGCGTCTTTTGCCGGTTTATCATCAAACAGCACGCGGTTCACCTGCTCGATGATCGGCATGGAAACTCCATACTTCTTTCCAAGTGCAGCCGCGGCTTTAGCAGAATAAACGCCTTCTACCACCATTTTTACTTCATCCATCGCCTGCTGCATCGTATATCCCCTGCCGATCAGCATACCGGCTTTCCGGTTTCTGGAATGCCTGCTGGCGCAAGTCACGATCAGATCGCCGATTCCCGTCAGTCCGTTGATCGTCTCCGTATTCGCCCCCATTGCCACGGCAAGCCTCGCAATCTCCGTAATGCCTCTGGTGATCAGAGCGGCTTTCGTATTGTCCCCGTACTCCAATCCGTCTGCCATGCCCGCCGCAAGCGCAATGACGTTTTTCAGCGCCCCGCCAAGTTCCATGCCCAGCACATCCGGACTGGTATACACACGAAATACGTCGTTCATAAATACTTTCTGGATATATTCTGCCGTTTTCTTCGTCCTTGCTCCCGCCACCAATGCCGTAGGGAGTCTTCTTCCCACTTCTTCCGCATGGCTTGGTCCGCAGAGTACGGCGGCGTCTGCAGCCGGAATTTCCTCTTCGATAATCTCACAGAGCGTCAGCAAGCTCTCTTCTTCGATTCCTTTTGCCACGCTCACAATGATCTGGTTCTGCCTGATGTAAGGCGCCATCTGTTTTGCCGTACTCCTTGTATAAACGGAGGGTACGGCAAGGACCAAAAGATCCATGTCCGAAACCGCTTCTTTGATATCGCAGGTAAAGGAAATCTTCTCCGACAGCAAAACGCCCGGCAGTTTATCCGCATGCTCATGCGTCTCTTTCAACATGGAAATCTCATCTTCCATGACAGACCATACCGTTACCTGATGCCCGTTCGTATCCAATACGCCGGCAAGCGCACATCCCCAGCTCCCGGCTCCGATGATTCCTGCTTTCGCCATAATTAAACCGTTCCTTCTTTCTTTTTTAAACTGAATTTATTTTCGTTTCCGTTGATCAGGCGTTTGATATTTTCCCGGTGCCGCAGGATGCCCATCAGCATAATAACTGCAGCAAGCAGATAAACCTCCATCCGGTACTTCTCTGTTACGTCTAATATCCCCAGTTCTCCGAATGCGACCGTCTGCACAAAAAAACTGATCAGTCCGACGATCGAGCCTACCGATACGTATTTTGTCACGGCAGTCATAATAAGAAACAGCCCAAGGCCCAGAGGCACTTCGATCGGACAGAATGCAATCATCATCCCTCCGGTACAAGCAATCCCCTTTCCGCCCTTGAAATGTTTCATATAAAACGGATAATTGTGCCCGATAATCGTTCCAAGCCCTGCGTAAAGTTCCAGAAGCCTCACGCCCTCCGGACAACTCTTATGAAACAGCAGCCATGTGATCAAAATTGCGGCGATCGGTTTGGAAACATCCCCCAGCAGCGTAATCAGTCCCGCTTTCCATCCGAACATGCGGAACGTATTCGTCGTTCCGGCATTGCCGCTTCCCATTGTAGTAATATCTTTATGTTTCGACTTTCCATAGGCATATCCCGATAAAAATATTCCGCAGAAATATCCGATCACCAGTACGACCAACCGATTACTCAGCATAGCGTCATTCTCCTTTTCTCTCCCGAATGATAAATTTTAAAGAAGTCCCCCGAAATCCGAATGCGTCGCGGATCCGGTTTTCCAGATACCGGACATATGAAAAATGCATCAGCTGTTTTTCGTTGACAAAGATCACAAACGTCGGAGGTTTTACCGATACCTGCGTCGAATAATAAATCTTCAGCCGTTTTCCTTTATCGGAAGGCGGCTGCTGCATAGCGACTGCCTCGGTTACAATCTCGTTTAACACGCCTGTGGAAATCCGCATGGAATTATTTTCCATAACCATCCGGATCATGTCGAAAATCTTTCCGGTTCTCTGCCCTGTCTTTGCCGAAATAAACATAATCTCTGCATAGGGCATAAAACTTAAAATCTGCCGGATCCGCTCCGTATGTTTCTGCATCGTTTTATCGTCCTTTTCGACGGCGTCCCATTTATTTACGACAATGACGATCCCTTTTCCGCGGTCATGCGCAATCCCGGCTATTTTGGCATCCTGCTCCGTTACGCCTTCCGTTGCGTCGATCACTAAAAGCGTCACGTCCGCACGCTCTACGGCGGTTACGGCACGGATAATGCTGTAACGCTCAAGATCTTCTTTTACCTTGCTCTTTCTGCGCAGCCCCGCGGTATCGATAAAGACATATTCTTCTCCGTTATACCGGATCGCCGTGTCAACGGCGTCCCTGGTCGTGCCGGCAATATCGGATACAATCACCCGGTTTTCCCCAAGCAGGCGGTTCACAAGAGAAGATTTCCCTACGTTGGGCTTTCCGATAATCGCTACCTTCGGACGATCGTCTTCCTCCTCTTCGCCACTTTTCTTCGGGAAATGACGGATGACTTCATCCAGCATATCTCCGATCCCAAGCATAGATGCGGCGGAAATCGGAACCGGTTCTCCGATTCCCAGATTATAAAATTCATACACATCCGGCATAAATTTTTCAAAACTGTCCACTTTATTGACGACCAAGACCACAGGTTTTCCCGAACGGCGCAGCAGATCCGCCACTTTATCGTCCGCATCCAACAGTCCCTGCCGCACGTCGGTAAGAAAAAGAATGACGTCCGCCGTGTCGATAGCGATCTGCGCCTGTTCCCGCATCTGAGACAAAATGATATCTTTGGAGTCCGGTTCAATCCCTCCCGTATCGATCAATGTAAAATTATGATCCAGCCAGGAAGCGTCGGCATAAATCCTGTCTCTGGTCACTCCCGGCGTATCTTTTACAATCGCAATTCTTTCTCCGGCCAATACATTAAACAGCGTTGATTTTCCCACATTGGGACGTCCTACCACCGCCACCACCGGTTTACTCATAACAATCTCCTATTCTCCGGGGCATATCCAAAACATGTATTCTGCCGGACGTATTCCACAATTGCCCCAGGATATGTTGGAAAAAGGTCTTCCGGCAGATGTTTGTTACCGTCGATACAAGATGCAGCCGGCGGAAGAGACGTTTCCAAAATCAGCCGATACATGCATCTACGAAATCTTGTCCGCTTGATTTTACAATATCTACCTGTACTTGTAAAGCATTTTTCAGCTCTGTGAGCGTCACGTCGTCCAGAAACACTTCTTCGCCGCTGCGCAGAAGATGGCTCGAAAGCAAAAGTTTCTCCCCTAAATCCACACCTTTTAGCTGTGCGATCAGATCCTGCCCCGTTAAAAGCCCGGCAACCGTGATCTGTTCTCCGAAAAAATCATTCCGGATCGGAATGACCCGTACAAAAATATCCGGAAATTTCTGCATCAGACGGCCGCATAATTTCGTCAGAAGGGGAGCCGCCAACGTTCCGGTCGCTATGGTAAGCTTCCGCATCCCTGCTGTTTTTCTTTCTGTTTTATCCAGCGCTTCCAAAAATTCGTCCTCTAACAGGCGCATCATGCCTACCCCGTTTTCCAGCTGCAGGTATCCGTCATAGGTCTCTTCCTTAGGAATTTCCTTTTCTGCCATCAGATACCATTCGTCTCCTGCATGGACAAAATGAATGCCGTAGCGCTCCATACAATACTGCTGCCATCTGTGAATCACGGAAATCACTTCCCCGGCGTCCGTTTTTGTAAAAGGCTCTAAGGGATAGAGTCCTTCCCGGTACTTTGTCATGCCCGCCGGAACGACGGAGAGACTCTGCATACAGGGAATATATGACGTCAGGTCGCGTATGCTCTGTTCCAGCTCCGCCCCGTCATTGATCCCTTTACAAAGAACGATCTGCCCGTTCATCTGTATACTCTCTTCCTTTAACCGCTGCATATGCGCCAGCGCCTCGCCGGCAAAACGGTTGTTTAACATCTTACAGCGCAGCGCGGGATTTGTCGTATGCACGGAAATATTGATCGGCTCCAGGCGGTATCGGATGATTCGCTCGATATCATTCTGCTTCATATTGGTCAATGTAATATAATTTCCCTGCAAAAACGAAAGCCTGGAATCATCGTCCTTAAAATACAGCGTATCGCGCATTCCTTTCGGCATCTGATCAATAAAACAAAAGATGCATTTATTCCGGCAGGACTTATAATCATCCATCAGTCCGCTTTCAAACACAATGCCCAGATCTTCGTCGTAGTCTTTTTCGATTTCAAATTCCCATTCTTCCCCGTCCGGTTTTCGGATCAAAACAGTAACTTCCTCTTCATGAATCAGATAATGATAATCAAACACATCTTCGATCTTCTGCCCGTTGATACAAATCAGCGCATCTCCGGGCGCAATGTTCAATTCATCTGCGATGCTGCCCTTCTCGACTTTATTTATGATATGCTTTTTTTCCATTCTTAATCTCCATTCCACCGCCTTGAACCGGCTTCTTTCAATGCTGACATACAATCTAAGGATACCGCATCAACATCAAACAAATTTGAATCAATTTATAATTCTCGATAATATGGACAAATGTTTTCAAAATGACCGTCCTTCATCCTAAAACCTTTCGGTATCGTCCCCAACTGCGTAAATCCTAATTTCTCATACAAATGGCGCGCAGAAACGTTGCTCTCGACAACCGCATTAAACTGAAGTACCCCGAAGCCAAGCCTTTTCGCATTTAACAAACAGTCCTTTACTAACTGCTCTCCGATGTGCTTTCCTCTGCATTCTGCTTCTACCGCATAACTTGCATTGCAAATGTGCCCGCACCGTCCGACATTGTTTGGATGCAAGATATATAGTCCAACAATTACTCCGTTCTCTTCCGCAACTCCACAGTAGCTTTGTGAAGCGAAAAACTCCATTCCGTTTGATAACTCAAGCGCTTCTTCCTGCGGAAACGCGATACCTTCTTCTACTACAGCATTCCATATTTTTATCATTTCTGCAAGATCTCTTGCCGCGTACTTCCTGATTAACATTTGCTTTTCACTCCTTCAAACACCGCTTTTTCTCACACTTTTCACATTATAAATCGTCTGTTTGATAAGTGCAAGAGGAAAACAGATGCCGCTAGCCGTCTCTTTTCCGTTTAAAAATATTAAGGGCAGGTTCGACTTTCGCAAGTCACACCTGCCCTCTATCGGATTATCTATTCATCGGATTGCTCACTTCTCTCCTGTACCGTAATCAGGTCTTCCTCTCCCTGGATCGCTCCGATCTCTTTTAAGGTATCAAGCACATGATGACAATTGGCGTCAAACCTGATATAGGCATTGATAGAAGCCGCACTTGCCTTCTCATAGGCATAAGAATACATCGGTCCCGCATCGCCGTTTGTTTCGTTATTCTCTGAAAGGCATTCCAGTACAAGCGTATTGTCATACGCCTGGCTGTCGCTGTTGTCAGACGAATATCGATTCATGATCACATCTTTAAAATTTCCTTCTTCAATATCGGCAAGTACCGCACGATATACGTATTCTGCATCCTCTTTGGAAAATTCTTTCTGATCTGCCGCTTCCTGATCATTATACAATTCGATCCAGCCGCCGATCGGCTCAATCTCCTGATCCTTCTCTCCAAACAGCAGCCGGCGATAATTGTCCGGAACGGCTGCCAGCTGGGCAACCCTGTGAAGAACCGTATCGTTATCCTCTAACATGCCGTCGTCTGCCGGAATCGCATAGCTGCGCGTGATCGTAGATCCGTTTTTCATATAATACCGAACGGTAATATATAAATTCTGCCAGCTCTGTGCCTCATGGCGTTCAAATTCCCGTTTGGAATCAATCACCTGTCTGTGTATATCCATCACCTGCCCGATCATCTCCTCATCGGAACCTCCAATCGAGTCATAAGCATCGATATACGCGCGATCCACCTGCGATACATCCGGTATTTTCCGCTCCTGTCCAAATAAATCCACTTCAATCGAAACATACAGACCGGCAAATATCACAAGAAATATACCGCATTCTGCAATTCTCTTTTTCGTAAAGACACGGAACCCTTTTTCCAAAAACATCTGCGCCCCAAAAAAGAATACAATCCCAAAGAAAACTGCCGAAACCAACACCGCTATAAAAACCGATATACCCGCAGAAAATCCCATAATGCTGCAGAAAATGGCACTGAACAATGCGCCTCCGCAAAACGACGCGCCCCACCGAAAGATCGGACAGATCCAGGCGATCGAAACCAAACTGCCCGCAGATTCCATATTCCGGATCCGGTAAATCAGATACGCAGCCACTGCAAATACCAGCGAAACGAGAACGTAAACCGTTACGGTTTCTTTTCCCTGTATTCCGATAATGACCGCATAATCCTTTGTATGGTCATACTCTAACCTCACATGTCTCAACAGATAGAAAAGCGGCGAAAGCACATCCAGTTTACCTCCTGGAAACGACATCGGCAAACCGTAAGAAATCATTGACATTACCATTGCCACCAGCGTCTTTGCGCCTACATACAAAAAGTGAATGATTACGGCAAAAATCGGCACGGCAAAAAGCTGCCCGGTAAACATGGCAATAAACACATTAAAACTGTAAAGCGCCGTACTGATCCCGCATGCAAACAAAAGTCCTGCCAGCAAGTGGTTCATATACGCATAACCGCAAAACGCGCTGACTAAAATTCCCATCAGAAATCCGATGATTTCCGGAACAATCAAAAACAGCAGGCCGGAAATATAATTCGTAAAGAACAGTTCCTTTCTTGTCACAGGCAGCGCATGAATGGTATTCGCCGACCTTGCCTGATAGAGATAGGAAAATACTGCCATCACCGCAACGACAGAAAATATAAACAACACAACCGGATTGATATAGACCGCAACCAGCGATAAAATATCGTTTGACATAGACTGTTCCAGTTCTTCTTTCCCGATATCATTCATCAGTTTATACTGCTGAGAACTGTTATAGATCATAAACGGCAGGACAAACAGATTCCATGCCAGAATCAACATCCAGATCGGCCAGAAATGCGTAATATTTTTGAAGAAAATCGTTTTGTTAAAACAAGATGTCTTTGACCTCATAATCTACCCCTCCTAATTCATATATAAAAATCTCTTCCAGTGTCAAAGGAAGCAGATCGATCAGCATCGGATGCATTTTCTCAAGCTGCCGTTTCGCTTCTGCCGGATCCCCCTTTACGATCAGCGTATAAACCCTTCCGGTATTTGACATATGAAGCACTTCAAATCCTTCCGGAAGTTTTGGCATCTCTGCCTGAAACGCCGCCTGTATCTTGCAGACGCTTCCCTGCAGGTCGCTTAACGACCGCTCGATCATGATTTTCCCTTTATGCATAATTCCCACATGATCGCAGACATCTTCCAATTCCCTTAAATTGTGGGAAGAGACGATCACCGTCGTTTCATGCTCCGATACGTCCGCCATAATAATACTCCAGATCTGACGGCGCATCACAGGATCCAGGCCGTCTACCGGCTCATCTAAAATCAAAAGCTCCGGTCTCGTACAAACGGCAAGCCAGAACGCCACCTGCTTCTGCATTCCTTTTGACAGGCTGCGGATATTCTTTTTCGGATCGATCGTCGGAAAATATTCTTTCAGGCGCTCAAACATCTGCTCGTCAAACTTCGGATAAATGCCCTGGTAAAATCGTTTCATTTCTATGGTATCCGCCTGCATAAAATAGAAAATATCATCCGGAATAAATGCAAATTTTGCTTTGATCCCAAGGTTTTCATAAATCGGTTCTCCATCGATCGTAACCGTTCCTTCATTTTGCCGGTAAATGCCGGTCAGATGCCTAAGAAGCGTTGATTTTCCGGCTCCGTTTGGTCCGACCAGACCATAAATCGCTCCTTTTTTTACAAACATATTGGCGCCGTCCAATGCACGGAACCCGTCAAATTCTTTTACCAGATTTTTAACTTCAACCATTTTCTACAAGCCTCCCCTGTTCCAGATTTTCCATACGGCATCCCAGTTCTTCTTTTGTCACGTCCAGTACAAAAAGCTCTTCTACCACATCGTCAAATTCCGTTAAAAGCTCCTGCGCCCTGCTTTTGTGTATAAAATCCGTAGAGGACGCAAATGTGCCTTTCCCTTTCATACTGTATACATAGCCCTCTGCCTCCAGCTCACGGTATGCCCGCTGTATCGTATTGGGATTAATTGCCAAAGTCGACGCAAGTTCCCGGACAGAAGGAAGCTTCTCATCCGCAGCGATTGCATTGGTCAAAAGCAAATGCCGGATTCCTTCTTTGATCTGTTCATATATAGGTTTTGCATCCCTATAATTTAATTGCAGCAATCCTATAACCTCCTCGCTAAGTGTATTAATACATATGATACACTTAGTCTACCACTTTGCCCTATACGAAACAATAAAGATTACTGTAGGAATTTATTAAGGTTTTTTTAACATATCCACGACGCAGAAAAACCGCCGTACGGGAAATTTCCCATACGGCGGCAGATCACAATGATGATTCAAACAAATTGGTTTACCCTTTGATACTCCCATGATATTCCTGCAGTGATTTGACCGGCTGTCCCTCGCCGTTTTTCATGGAACGGATGCCCGCTGCGGTTGCTTTTGCCGCCGCCATCGTCGTCATATACGGAATCCTGTTTTTGATTGCCGCTTTTCGGATATAGCTGTCGTCCACCGATCCCTTCTTATCATTCGGCGTATTGATAATCAGGTCGATCTGTCCGTTTGCAATCGCGTCGAGAATATTCGGACGGCCTTCGTTGATCTTTGCGATCTTCTCTGCTTTCATCCCCGCTTCCCGTATTTTATCGCAGGTACTTCCGGTTGCCATAATCCCAAATCCGCACTCATACAACTCTCGCGCCGTTTCTACAAGCTCCGGCTTATCCCTGTCGTTTACGCTAAAGAGAACCGTTCCTTCCATCGGAAGCTTCGTCTGCGTCGCTTCCTGCGCTTTATAAAACGCCTTCCCGTAACTGCCGGACAGCCCGAGCACTTCGCCTGTAGAACGCATTTCCGGTCCGAGCAGCGGATCTACTTCCTGAAACATATTAAACGGAAATACGGCTTCTTTTACGCCGTAATAAGGAATTTCGCGGTCATGCAGACCGGGAACCGGAGACGGATTCCCCGTAATCTTTGTCGTCATGATTTCCGTTGCCAGTTTTACCATATTGATACCGCAGACTTTGGATACCAGCGGAACGGTACGCGAAGCTCTTGGATTTGCTTCCAGCACATAAATCGTGCCGTCTTCGATGGCATACTGCATATTCATCAGTCCCACGACATTCATTTCCTGCGCAATCTTTCTGGTATATTCTTTTATCGTCTCGATATGTTCTTTCGATAAATGTTTCGACGGCAGAATGCAGGCAGAATCTCCGGAATGCACGCCCGCCAGCTCGATATGTTCCATGACCGCCGGAACAAATACATGCTCTCCGTCGCTGATCGCGTCCGCTTCACATTCCGTGGCATGCTGTAAAAACCGATCAATCAAAATCGGACGGTCCGGCGTCACGCCAACGGCTGCCCGCATGTAAAAGATCAGAGATTCATCGTCATGTACCACTTCCATGCCGCGGCCTCCCAGCACATAGGAAGGACGTACCATAACAGGATAGCCGATTTTATTTGCAATGGAAAGCGCTTCCTTGGTATCGACTGCCATTCCTGCCTGCGGCATCGGGATGTTCAGCTTGTCCATCATCGCGCGGAACAGATCGCGGTCTTCTGCCATATCGATCGTCTCCGGCGTGGTTCCCAGAATATTGACGCCGTTTTTCTTTAAATCGGCAGCCAGATTTAACGGCGTCTGTCCGCCGAACTGCGCGATCACACCGACGGGTTTTTCTTTTTCATGGATGCTGAGCACATCCTCCAGCGTCAGCGGCTCAAAATACAGCTTATCGGACGTATCGTAATCCGTGGAAACCGTTTCCGGATTGCAGTTTACGATAATCGTTTCAAATCCCAGTTTCTTTAAGGCAAGCGCCGCATGCACGCAGCAGTAATCAAACTCAATACCCTGGCCGATACGGTTGGGTCCTCCGCCCAAGATCATAATTTTCGGCCGATCCGTACAGACCGTACTTTCATCCTGGATATGATAACTGGAAAAATAATAGGCGGAGTCTTTTGTAGCGCTTACATGAACGCCTTCCCAGGCCTCCTGTATTCCGGCTTCCATTCTTGCCTTACGGATTTCACACTCCGGTACTTCTAAAATCTCGCTTAAATATTTATCGGAAAAACCGTCCAGCTTCGCCTGCCGCAGCGCTTCTTTTTGGGGTACGCTTCCTTTTCCCCGTAAAAGCTCCTCTTCTTCTTCCACCAGCTCTTTCATCTGTTCGATAAAATAATGTTTGATCTTCGTCCGTTCAAATAATTCCTCGACTGTGGCGCCTTTCCGCAGCGCTTCATACATAATAAACTGTCTCTCGCTCGTAGGAACCGCAAGCATTTTTAAAAGATCGTGTTTGCTTTTCTTTGCAAAATCTTTTACAAAACCAAGCCCGTACTTTCCGTTTTCAAGGCTTCGAATCGCTTTTTGGAATGCTTCTTTATACGTCTTTCCGATACTCATAACCTCGCCGACCGCACGCATCTGCGTACCCAGCTTGTCCTCTGCGCCTTTGAACTTTTCAAACGCCCATCTGGCGAATTTAATCACAATATAGTCCCCGCCCGGCACATACTGATCCAGCGTCCCATATTTTCCGCAGGGAATTTCGTCTAACGTCAAGCCGCACGCCAGCATAGCCGACACAAGAGCGATCGGAAAACCGGTAGCTTTTGAAGCCAGCGCGGAAGACCTGGAGGTTCTGGGATTGATTTCGATCACAATAATCCTTCCGCTGACCGGATCGTGTGCAAACTGCACATTGGTACCCCCAATGACCTGAATCGCTTCTACAATTTTATATGCCTGCCTTTGCAGCTCATCCTGCACATCCTGCGGAATCGTGAGCATCGGAGCGGAACAGAACGAATCTCCCGTATGTACGCCCAGAGGATCGATATTTTCAATAAAGCAAACGGTAATCATATTATTTTTTGCATCGCGGACAACTTCCAGTTCCAGCTCTTCCCAGCCTAAAATAGACTCCTCCACAAGCACCTGCCCCACCAGGCTTGCAGAAAGCCCTCTGGCACATACCGTTTTCAATTCATCGACATTATAGACCAGTCCGCCGCCGGCGCCGCCCATCGTGTAGGCAGGACGCAGAACCACCGGATAACCGAGCTGATCCGCAATCGAAAGCGCTTCCTCTACCGAATAAGCAACTTCGCTTCTCGCCATCTCGATACCAAGACTGTCCATCGTCTTTTTAAACTCAATACGGTCTTCTCCCCGCTCGATTGCATCTACCTGAACGCCGATCACCTTCACACCGTATTGATCCAGAACGCCCGCTTTTGCCAGTTCCGAACAGAGATTTAATCCGGACTGACCGCCAAGATTCGGCAGCAGGGCGTCCGGACGCTCTTTTTCAATAATCTGCGTCAAACGTTCTACATTTAATGGCTCGATGTATGTCACGTCTGCCGTCTCCGGATCTGTCATAATCGTCGCCGGATTGGAATTCACCAGCACAATTTCATATCCCAGATTCTTAAGCGCCTTACACGCCTGCGTACCCGAATAGTCAAATTCACACGCCTGTCCGATAATAATGGGACCTGAGCCTATGATCAGTATCTTATGAATATCATTTCTTTTCATTCTGCATTCCTCGCATTCCCTGATTGATATATGATTATGAAACCTTTTCCATTATAAACAAATCCGGGCAGTCTGTAAACCCGGGTTTCTGTTATTTTCCCAATCCAAGCCCCAGCACGGCAGCCAGATTCCCCCGCTTCCCCCGGCTTGCCCGGTGGGAGAACAAAAGCTTGGGATTGCAGCACGTACACACGCCTGCCGTTGCAAGATGCTGCTTAAGAACGCCTGCCTGTGTCAGCACAATTTCATTTGCCTTCCAAAGATCCAGCAGATATTTTCCGTCTCCTTTTTCAAAAAGTATCTCCTGCTCTCTTCCCGCAAATTCCCGTTGAAATTCTTCCGCCACATCGGCACTTACTTCATAACAGTTTTTACAGATCGAAGGACCGATGGCGCAAAGCACATCTTCCGGCTTTGTACCGAATTCCCGTCTCATTTTCTCCAGCGTAACGCTTCCCATGCGCCCCACCGTGCCGCGCCAGCCCGAATGGCTTAACCCGATGGCCCTGTGCACGGGATCTGCAAAATAAAGCGGTACGCAGTCCGCATAAAACGTCACAAGCGTAACCGCGGAATCATTTGTCACCATCCCGTCCACATCTTTATAATCCTGCGGACGCCAGATACCGTTTCCGGCATCTTTCCTGTCCACACGAATCACATTTGTCGTATGTGTCTGATCGGAAGCTGTAAAACTTTCCGCCGAAACGCCAAGCGCGTTTGCCAGCCTGCGGTAATTTTCTTCCACTGCCTCTTTCTGATCTCCTCTGGTAAAACTTAAATTCAAAGAAGAAAAAATCCCTTCGCTCACGCCGCCCAAACGCGTCGTAAACCCATGCGTTACCATGCCGGACGACTCCAACAACGGGAACACAAATAACGGAAGCTCCTCTCCTTCTCCGACAGAAAAATGTTTTAATTCAACCTGTTTTAATTTCTGCATTCCAATCCTCTCTCTTTTCTTTCCGATACAAAATCTACTCGTTTTCAATCTCCGTGTTATTCGAAAACCCGCCGAAAAACATGCGAAACAGCACGGCATTATACAGTATAGGTAAACGCATTTTTAATATGTACGATCTCATCCTTTCCCGTCATTGCAATTACGTCAAAACGGCATGGCGTCGTATCAGGATAGCCGTGCTTTAGGCAAAAATAAGAAGCGGTCCTGCAAATTCTCTTCTGTTTCTTTGCATGCACCGCCTCCAAAGGAGTGCCGCAGGAATTGTCCCTGCGGTACTTTACCTCTATAAACACGAAATATCTGCCGTCTTTTGCAATAATGTCGATTTCACCGAAACGGCTGTAGAAGTTCTGTTCCAGAATCAAAAACCCCTGCTGCCTGAGATATTCCGCCGCTTTTTTTTCGTATTCTGTCCCGATTTTTCTTTTGTTTTCCATAGATGAAACAGCTTCCTCTTCTCTATTTGATCTTGGACCGCAGCCGGTCCATATCGTCTACAAACACCAAAATTTCCGCTACGACGTCATAGAGTTCCGGCGGTATCGTATCTCCGATTTCAAGCTTGGAGAGTGTATTTGCCAGTTTGTTATCTTTGTACAGCGGCACATTGCCCGCTTTGCCTTTTTCTATGATCCGCTCCGCCAGTTCGCCTTTTCCGGTCGCTAAAATCTTCGGCGCCACATCTCCCGCCTCATAGGCAAGCGCAACCGCGGTTTTGACTTTTTCCTCTTTCCTTTTTCTTTCCATACTGCTCACGCCCTGACATCAAATGAATATCTGTGTACCATCCCTCCGGCGGACGGGGTCTGCCGTTTCAGAATGTCTTCTACAAAATTTACATTCTCTTCCTGGTTCATCACCTGGATTTTAGCCTGATAGCCCTTTTGCTTCAGTCTCTCTTCCAGCAGGTTTAGATGTTCTAAAATCAACTGGTACGAAAGATCGTCTGCAAGATAAAAATTGGTTGCTACCTGCTTGTTGTGCAGTTTAATAGAAACATCCGTAGAACCCAGATGGTCCAAATCCAGGTGCAGAAAAGCGCTGAACTCTCCGTCCTTTTCTCTTTTTTTCCGTTTATCCGTATAGACAAACAATTCGCTGTGCGCATTCTGTCCCGCAAGTTTCAGCGGAATCTGCACATACGCGTACGTCTGGTTTAACTGATTCATAAACTGAATATTGTCCCGTACGTTTGCCGCCGTATGAGACAGCTGGGACGAACTCTGCCCGAACGATTTTAAGACTCTCTCCATCTGCTCCAACTGGCGGTCCAAACGCTCATACAGTTCGTTTACCTTATGTTCGCTCTTTACTTCCTCCGGCTTTAACAGCCATTGCTGCTCGATCATATTCCGGACGAGCGTGCGGTATTCTTTGGAGGAAACCAGTTCCGAAAGAGACTGTCTGTCAGACGCCTGTGCTTCGGAAAACACCTGTTCCAACAGCTGTAAAAGTTCTCTGGAAGAAAGATCCCCCCGTAACTGGCCGTTCGAAAAGAAAGCGGGATTTTCTGCAAACTGCGGAAATTTTGCAAGCTGTCTGGAGAACTGCAAAAACTCCTCCCCGTTTAAGAGGTGTTTCCATGCCGTCTGCATCTGCTCCTGCGTCTGTACCTGAGGTTTTTCTGTCTTTTGCGCCGCATCTTCTTTTGACGTCAGCATCTCAGATTCCGAAGCCGTCCCCAGAATCCGGGCGTTTACGGCCTGCTCCGCCGTACCCGGTTCGGTTCCGCCGTCCAACACTCCGGATGAATTTAAAAGCACTTTCCCGTCCGAAACAGACGCCTGCACGGTCCCGTTTTGTCCGGTTGCATCTGCGGCTCCCTGCGGCAGGCTCTCTGCCGGCCGGCCTTCCAACACATCCGGTTCTCCCAAAAATATCTGAAGGATCTGACGATTCAAAGAAATCATCTCTTCCCTGCCAAATTCCCCGCCGGCAAGCTGCTCCGGCAAGATCTCCATCAATGACTCCATCTGATCCAGTATCGCATACTGATCGGATTTATAATTTTCAAACTGGGCAATCATTTCTTCCGTCACCGGAATGCCGAGTTTTGCCATCTGCACGATGGAAGTAACATCCAGCCCCTCATTTCCCATGACAAACCTTGCCATCTGCGTCAGGCTTTGTTTATCGATGGACATAGACTGCTCCATCATCGTATGTACCATGGTCAGCGTTTTGCCGTTCACGGGAAGATTTGCCGCCTTCAAGGCGTTTAAAAGCGTCGGATTACTGCCGTTTCCGCCGGAAAACGGGCGGATTGCAATCTGGCTTCCGCTATTGGAACGCACCTGAAAAAACATGGATTCCCCTACATGCACCGTAACGCCGGAATCCAATTTCGCCTGAATCGTTTTTCCGTCTCCAAGCCCAAGCGTTACCACGCCGTCTTCAATCTGGTTGATATTTCCCTCAAATACATTTCCTACGGACATTTCCTGAATCGAAGATACCACCTGTTTGATCCCCTGCGTTCCGGAAGAAATTTCCGTGCCGTTTGCAATATTTCTGTTATATTGGTTTAGCATATCCGTAATCTGCATCTTAACCTCCCGCGGCACATCCGCATACCGGCATCTGCCAAAGAACGAAAGCGCATTTTATTGTCCGGTATCAGACAAAATTTTTGATAAACGATTTCCGGTGAATAGGCGTCGGACCGTAAGCCTTCAGCGCTTCTATATGTGCTTTTGTGCCATATCCTTTATTGGATGCAAACCCGTATTCCGGAAGAATGCTGTCGTACTCTTCCATCAGTCTGTCTCTTGTCACCTTGGCAATGATACTTGCCGCCCCGATCGAAATACTTTTTGCATCGCCTTTGACGATCGGAATCTGACGGATGGAAATCCCCGGAATCGTAACTGCATCATTTAATAATATATCGGGCTGTACGCCCAAATTATGTATAGCTTCCCGCATCGCCTCATACGTTGCCTGCAGGATATTAATCTCGTCAATCCTCTGCGGTGTCGCCATGCCGATGCCTGCCGCAACTGCCTGTTCCATAATCACGGGATACAGCTCTTCTCTTTTTTTGGCGGAAAGTTTTTTGGAATCATTGATATAAAGAATTGTACAATCCGGCGGCAGAATCACCGCCCCCGCTACCACCGGCCCGGCAAGCGGTCCCCTGCCCGCTTCGTCGACTCCGCAGACGATTCCAAACGACGCATACTGTTTCTCGTATACTTTCAGGCCTTCCGTCCTCTCCCGTTCCGCCGCAAGTTTTTCTAACCGTTTTTTCTCCCGTTCCTGCTGTTTCTTCGTCTTCTTTTCTTCTGCCATACAAGCTCCTATTCTTCCGGCAGCTCAATCGTAAACCTGCCGATTTTTCCGCTTCTGAATTCGTCTATGACAAGCGCCGCCGCTTTACTGTAATCCGGCTCGTCTCCCTTTTTCCGGCATCCCCGCTTTTGTGCAATCTGACCAAGAAGTGCTGCGGGCTCCTTTGTTTCCTCCACCTCAAAACGCCTGGCGACCGCTCCCGGATAGTCCCTCATCAAAAGTTCCAAAAGAGCGACGCAAAGTTCATCCGTATTCAATATTTCGTCTTTGATGGATCCGATCAATGCAAGAAAAAGCCCTACCTTCTGGTCTTCAAACTTCGGCCATAAAATTCCTGGCGTATCCAAAAGCTCTACGTTTTTATTCAGTCGGATCCACTGCTTTCCTTTGGTTACTCCCGGTTTGTTTCCCGTTTTGGCGCATGCTTTTCCGGCATACGTATTGATAAACGTAGATTTTCCCACATTCGGAATCCCCACGACCATTGCACGGACCGGACGGTTTTTGATCCCCCGTCTTAGGTCCCGTTCAATCTTTTCTTTACACGCTTCCATAATCTCATTCTGGATCGCTTTCATTCCCTTTTTGCTTCTGGCGTCGATGCATACGACAAAATAGCCCTTCTCTTTAAAATAACGGCTCCAGGCTTCCGTCTTTTTTGCATCCGCCAAATCCGCTTTATTCATCAAAATCAAACGGGCTTTGTTCTTACCAAGCTCGTCAATATCCGGATTCCTGCTGGAAACCGGAATCCTTGCATCTACTAATTCTATGATCAGGTCGATCAATTTTATATCTTCCTGCATCTGACGCTTTGCCTTCGTCATATGTCCCGGATACCAATGAAACTGCATATGTCTGTTCTCCTGTTCTAATCTATAAAGCCAAATTTCTGATACGGGGAAACGATAAACCACGCTTTCCCGATCATATATTCTTTTTTTACGTTTCCGATATTCGCATATCGGCTGTCTTCGCTGTTATTGCGGTTGTCACCCAGTACAAAATACTCGTCCTCTTCCAAAACGATTTTCTCAGAAGCCAGCTCGGCGTCTAAAATTGCCGCCGTCTCCACCTTTTCTTCAAACAACTCCCCGTTTACATAAACGGCTCCGTCTTTTATCTGAACCGTATCCCCCGGAACACCGATGACACGTTTCACATAGTAGTGGGCCTTTTCATTGCCGTTCGGCAAAAAAACCACGATGTCATTGGGTTTTGGATCCGATATGGAATAAATAAAACGATTGACCAGAATTTCCTGCTTATTTTCCAGCGTAGGCGCCATAGACTGGCCTACCACGCTCGTCCTAAAACCGATATAATAGACAAATACAAATGCAATTGCCAGCACAATCGCAATTTCGAGCATCCATACCACCGCATTTTTCATGACAGGCAGATTCACTTTCTTTTTTTCCTGCCCAAAATGTAGTCCTCTTCTTCTCATTGATTTACTCCTGTGTATTCCTTGTGCATATCAAAGGATCCTCTCTGTTTCTGCTTCTGTCGTAAAAACAGCCGCATCTGTCTGGAATTCTCCAAGGCAGGATACGGCTGTCTTTTTCTTATCTCACTAATTCTTTTACCTTTGCAGACTTTCCGGTACGTCCTCTTAAGTAGTTTAATTTTGCCCTTCTGACTTTACCGAAACGAATCACTTCTACTTTTTCAACATTCGGAGAATGCAGCGGCCATGTTTTTTCTACACCGACGCCATTGGAAAACTTACGAACCGTAAATGTCTCACGATTGCTTCCACCCTGTCTTTTTAAAACAATTCCTTCAAATACCTGGATTCTTTCGCGGTTGCCTTCCTTGATCTTGCCGTAAACCTTTACGGTATCTCCTACGTGAAATACAGGCGGTTCCGCTTTTAACTGCTCGTCCTCAATTCCTTTGATAATTTCATGTGCGTTCATTTTATTTCCTCCTAAACTGTCCGATGTTCTTAATACGCTTTCGTAACAGAGGACCATCGCATACTTTACACAACTATCCGATTATATCATAATTTTATGTGTAATGCAATATATTTTATTCTACTTTTGTCGTCAGCAATACGGCAATCTGCTCGTATGTGGAATCCTTTGGTATATCGTAAGTTCCCGGCATAATCGAATTGTCATAATCCTTTTCGATCAGAAACCGGTTAAACGCTTCCGCGCTATCGATCAATCCGGTCTTTTCCAGCTTATGGCAGATATCATCCGAAAACTCTCCGCCGCTGATTTCGATGCGGACCTTCTCCTGCGGTTTCTCTTCCGGTTTTGTTTCCGGCTTTGAAGCTTCTGCTTCATCCTGTTTGGGGTTTTCCTTCGGCGTGTCCTTTTGAGACGAATCGGAAGCGTCCGGATCTTTGGTATCCTGTTTTTTTGTATCCTGCTTTTCTTTCTGCTCCGTCCCGGTCTCGGAAGACTTTTGTGTATCGCGTTCCTCTTGTGTCTCCGTCTCTTTCTTAAGATCCGCCACCGTTTTGGATTCCGTATTCTGCTTTGCGGCATCCTGGGATTTCGCATCGTTTTTATGGAGCGGAATGATAATCATAAATAAGATCGTGGTGATCACTACGCCGACTCCGATTCCTCTTAGATAATATTTCAGCTTCACTTCTTCCTCTTCCCCTCATACAAACCAATGACCAATTGAACTTCGCCGAGTCCAAGCGCCAACTCTCTTGCAATGTCGATCGCCGATTTTCCCTGTTTATGCAAAGCAAGGATATCTGCGTTGTGATTGGATTCTTCCGAATCGTCCGCATCTTCTTCCGGCAGAAAATTTTCTTCTTTGATTTCCGTCCGAAAAGCCGCCGGCTCGTCCTTTCCGGCGCCTGCGGGTTCTTTTTTTTCCTCAAACGGCGCCGAATAGCTTAAATGCCCGACGATCGCCTCGTCTTTCTTCTCCAGTTCCTTCGCAAGCTCATTCAGCTTAGCCGAAAAGTCAGTCAGCTCGGCATGCTTGTCATTTAACATACTGTATAAAAACATAATCTCGTTATGCGTTTTATTCATCGATTCTACGACCGTATCGGAATATTCGCTGATTGCCATAATCTTTTCATTGCATTCCTTTTCCATCATACGCTCGGAATTCACCAGGGCTTCCTCTGCTTTTTCCTCTACTCTGCCTTCGATTTCATCGGTGACTTTCTGAAGCTCTCTCTCCATAATTCTCTGGATTTCTTCATTGCTCAATTCCCCGATTTTATTCAGTTCTCCCGGTCCCAGTTTTTCCGTAATAAAGAAACTGGCAATAAAAAACACTACGCCTGTTACCAGTAACAGAATCTCTACTCCTGTCATTTTTTCTGCTCTCCTCTAAATTTTCATATCAAACCCACCGGCATACTGCCTGTATTGTGTCTTCTCCCCAGGGTTCTCTTCCTGCTTTTTCTTTTTTTTCTGCTGCTGACCATGATATGCATTGCTGCCTTTTTCTTTGGCATCGTACTTTTTTTTATGCTCGTTTGCATCGTCTTTATGATTTACCTGTTTTAACTGACGTTCTCCCTGCGTCTTCATCGTCGTCTGGATATTATGCTGATCCAGCACAGGTTTATGATCCTCCTGCTGTTTAATCGTGGTCATATCCTGTGTTCTTGGTATCACGCCGTTTAATGTTACCGGTCCTACTGCCATGTTATCACCTCATACTGCTGATTTTATAAATTGACTGTCTTGATCTCTCCGCCGTCTTTATAAAAACGACAGTATTTTCTCTCCCTTTTCGTCGTCAGCGACAAATCGGAAATCTTTATCGTTACGCCGGGATATATCGTATCCTGCACCTCGATCTTTGCCCCTCCTGCTTCGATAAACTCCATGCGCAGGCGGTTAATCTCTTCATTCACCGGAGTATACTGCTTTTGCAGCGCCTTTAACGCCAGTACCTGCGTCTTCATATAATGCGCCTGTTCCGGTGTCAGCGTAATTCCCAGCTTCATTTTTTCACTGTAATTCATCAGAATCGGACGGATCGTTTCGATCTTTTTCCCAATATCCTTTGCTTCCTGCTGAAGCTGTGCAAACCGCTCCAGCTTCCTCGGCTCGATACCGACTTCTACATGTGTGGCAATACCCATCGCAGAACCGATGACTTTTGCCGATACTTTATTGCTCACCCGTACCATGCCTCCGCGGATCAATCCTTTGCCTCCGCTTACAATCACTTCCGAATTTGCGGATACCTGGCTCTGAATAATCGACTCCGTCTCCACATAACCGCCGGATTTTACCGTAGCCCCTTCAATAAATTTGATCACAACGTTGCCCTTTGCCGAAAGCAGTCCTTTGCCCATGCCGTGAATCCCGCGCTTGACAATAATCTGACCGCCCGCGTAAAGCTGTGCTCCCTCCACGACGCCTTCTACGATAATATCTCCGTTTGCATGAATGATAAAACCGCTTTTTACGTTGCCCTTTACCGAAACATTGCCCGGATAATTGATATCCCCGATGGAATTGTCCACATCCGCCGGAACTTCATACACGCCGGATACAAATACTTTTCCCTGTACCAGCGACGCATGCCCCGTCACCTCGGAATACAGCTTTGTCCCGTCTTCCGATATCCGGATATTATTGGCAAAAGATAACTTTAAATCGTGGACGTCTTTGGGATTCAGTTTGCCGCCTTGTACGTCGCATCCCGCTTCCCCCGGTACTGCCGGGATCAATTTTGCGATCAGCTGATCTTTTTCCACCTTGCTGATAATATTTAAATCGTGATAATTCACGGAACCGTCATCGTTATGCTTTGGTTTTAAACTTTTACGGGTAGAAAAATAATACTCGATCTTGGCATCCTTTCCAAGCGTCGGAGGCGTTCCTTTTCCAATCAGATATTCCGTACAGTATTCTCTGTTTACCAGCAGGCTGTTGATCATTGTCTCATCGATTCCGTAAACGATCTTTTCATGCGCCAGTTCATCCATAATATCCTCTTTTGTGATCGCCCGGCCTCCCGCTGCCGCAGGATAAAATCTACAGCGCACCAGCATATTATCCACCGATACGGAAATGTCTACCAACTCATTGAAATTTCTTCCCATACTCCTTCCGATATACAATTTTTCCGGCTCGCCCGACGTTGCCGCACGATTCAGGTCTTTTAAACTGTAATCATGATATCCGTTTTTGGTAAGATAGGAAATAAGCTCTTTGGGATCTAACGTCTTTCCGCCTTCCATGGCCGGAATAATCTCAATATACAGTTCATCATTTTCTATTAACGGTTTAAAATAACTGTTTCTATTCTCCATATATTCCCCCATCAATCTACGAAAATATCCATATAGCTTCCCATCTTCCGGCGCATCTTCAGAAGCGCTTTCGTATGAAGCTGAGAAATCCTGGATTCGGTTACTCCAAGGACTTTGCTGATCTCCTTTAAGGTCAGTTCTTCATAGTAATAAAGTTCAATGACTTTTCTTTCCTTCTCCGTCAAAAGTTCTAACGTATCTTTCAATACTTTTTTTAATTCGTCTTCCTGAATCTGCTCTTCCGGCTGTATAAAATGGGAATTGTTACGGGCATCCATGACCGGTTCGCTCCCCTGTTCCACATATTCGTTCAAAGAAACGATATTGGTAACTTTAAGCTGTGACTGCCAGACGGCAAGTTCATCTTCCGATATACCGATTTCTACTGCAATTTCTTCATCGCTGGCATTTTTTCCGGTTCTCATCTCGACCTGTTTGACTGCTTCGTCCAATTTCTTCTGCTTTTGCCGGACGGTTCTGGGTATCCAGTCCATCTTCCGGATCTGGTCTAAAATAGATCCGCGGATTCTGAGGCTTGCATATGTTTCAAATTTTACATCCTTACCTGCATCGTATTTGTCGATTGCATCGATCAAACCGAATATTCCGTATCCAACCAGATCGTCGTACTCGACATTATATCCCAGGTACATGCTTAATCTGCCCGCTACAACTTTTACCAGCGGCGCATATTCCAAAATGATCTGTTCGCGTAATTCGGGTGAAGGATCTTTTTGATAAGATTTCCATAACTTTTCTTTTTCTGCCGTCTTCATTTCAAGCCCCCAATGCCAATCTGCTGTTATTCGGTTTCTTCATCTTCTTTCCTATCTTCCTGCTCCTGCAGATCCTCTGAGCCGGAAGAATCTTCTTCCTCTAAGGCATCTTCCCCGTCTTTTTCCATATCTTTAAAATTCATCTGGATGATAACGCTTATCACTATACCAATTGCAAAAAAGACGACGCATACAATGACAAACCTCTTTGCAAAAACTACAGTATCCACATGCTGTATAAATGACATCACACAAGTTGTCAAACCAGCAATCAAAGCCAATACAGCCGGTAACGACTTCGTATTCATTTCTTCCTCCTCTGCTTCTATAAAAGATTTTATATTATTTTGACCGGTTTGCCAATCGCTTTTACATAAAAATCTCCTGTTTCGCAGTCCAATTCCACGGTACGTCCGTAATTTAATCCCGTATCCTCGGCAATCAGACGTATCCGAAGCTCTCTTAATTTTGCTTTGGCGGCCAGCGCGTTCCGTTCTCCGATATTGCTTACATTTGAAGCTCCGCTGACCTGAAACATTTTTGCGCCGCCCGCCATTTTTGCTACAAGGCGGTTCCGGGAGGCTCCTGCCATAAGCACTTTTCGAAGCAGTGCCTCTATTCCGGTATCCGCATATTTTGCAATATTTCCATTTCTGTTCATCTGGGTACTGTCCGGCAGCATATAATGCACCATTCCGCCGATTTTCGCAACTGGGTCATAAAAAGTCAGGCCTATACAAGAACCAAGTCCTATTGTTGTTATAGTATCCGGTGATTTACATATATTCAAATCTGCCATTCCCACTTTTATAACTTTGCTCATTTCTCCTCTCCTTATAACGAAAGACCAAGTGCTGTCAATATTTTCTCATAAGAATCCTGTTCCGGCATCAGTATAAAATATCCGCTGATCATCACATCGTCTCCAAATTCTGTCTGGATCAGAAGCGCATTGTCCCCAAACTGCCCGAACGAAATTGCCGGGACGCTTAAAATAGACGCCGCCATATCAACCGCAATATAGGGAATCGAAGGCGTGATCATCAGATTTGTCATTACAGAAAGTGCATTCAAATAAGAAGCTGCAATGATATTACCGATTTCTTTCAACGCGGACAAATCCATCTCGTCGAACTCTTTTTCATCTTCCGTATTTCTTCCCATCAGTTTATTTACGAGAAACCGTGCGGAATCCATTTTCATCAAAAACATCATACTGCCGTTGATATCTGTCTGTACTTCTAAAAAAATTCCGACGATAATTTCCTCTTCCGGACAAATCGCACTCCCAAGCTTTGAAACCTCCAGCAATTCTACTTTCGGCACGTTCATATCAATCCGGATCCCTAACATGGAAGCAATTGCAGTCATTGCGTTTCCCGCTCCAACATTGCCGATTTCCTTCAATACGTCAACATATCTGTTATTCACTTCTTCCAACGTAATTTTGCTCATCCATTTCCTCCTTATCTAAAAATTTTCTGACTCACCGACAACTGCAGAAATATCGATCAGGGAAACAATTTCATCTTTATGTCTTCCAATCCCAAAGATCATGTCGCTTTTGCTCTCTTCTGCAGTTTTCGTCCTGTATACAATCTCTTCCTCCGCTAATTCTATAATTCCTCCCGCTTCGTCTGCAAGAACGCCGAACGTCCCCTGCTCTTTTAAATGCATAACCAGAATTCTGGAATCATCCGTGATGGTGTCCTCTGCCAGCTTCATTCGAAGCCGAAGGCTCATAACCGCTACGACTTCATCATGCAGGCATATCATTCCTTTCCAATAAGGCTGTGACCCGGGAACTCTGACAATATTCCCTACGCGGATAATATGGCTGACATAACCTACATCAAAACCGTACCATTTTTCACCGATTTTTGCAAGAACGAACTGTCTGGCGTTCCCCTGATTTATATGAACCTCATCTTCCAGCTTCGACACCTCCCTGCAGCAGCACATCCGTATTCAATACCAGCGCAATCGTTTTATCGTTTAAAATCGCCGCGCCGCGGATGACCGGATCCTTCTGCATAAAATTTCCAAGGGATTTGATCACAATCTCCTGTTTTTCTGCCAAACGGTCGACAACCAGTCCGACGTATGTTTCTCCGTCGGAAACAATGACTGTTTTTAATATATGCGCGTCCGCTTCCGTCGGTTCGCAGCCGAATCGTCTGCCCAGACGGAGCAACGGTACTTTTTTCTCTTTCAAATAACCGTATTCCCGCGCCTGAGAAATAAAAATTTCTTCCGGCGCAAGATCCTCTGCACTCCGGATCGCTTCCATCGCAATTGCATAGCGCTCCCTGCCGACTTCTACAACCAATGCCTCGATCACCGGTACAAACGTAAACAGCCTGATCTCAAATGCAGTCCCTTCTTCCGGAAGCGGCACGGTATAAAACTCGCCTCCCAACGCCTCTGCGCTTTGACGTATGGCGGTAACATCCGCTTCGGATTTAAAGATATCCGCCTTCGTTCCGTCATGACGGATTCGAACTGCCACATAATCTTCTTTCCGCAGGATATTCAGGTAAATCGAACCTTTTTGAGGCTTTCCCTGTCGAATTCTCTCCTGTATGCCTTCGATTCCGTTCTCTGCCGCAAAACGGATCAGCTGCCAGAGCAGACTTCCCATTTCATCCGCCGCAGCCTTCTCCAGCCTTGTATCCGTACCCGTCATATACAATGCCATACTTTTATTCAGCTGTCTGGAAAGCTCGCGGACCCTGCGGGGAAATTGCCCCACCACCTCCACAAACGGAATCAGTCGAATGCGTCTCACGGAATCGTGCAGTTTTGCCGTCAGTTTTTCCAAATCGCAGAGTTCCTGCCAAACGGACGAGTCCGCCGCTTGGCTGAAACGGTTTTTCAGCATAATCAGTTCGCCCACCTGATGCATCAGTTGATCAAGATCTTCTTTTTCTACCAGAACCTGACTTCTCTGCTTCGGAAAAGCCGCAGATAGTTCCTCTGTATGCCCTTTGCCGTCCTCCTGCTCTTCCGACAAACGAAAAAGCTCCCGGCGCAGCGTACGGCAGTCATCCGTCCCTTCTTCCGACGTCCTTTCGATCCGATCGATATACCCGCCCAATGCCCTCAGGCACTCCGATAAAATCGCTTTCCATTCCGCAGTCACCGGCATACGGCCGCGTTCCGCTTGCAAAAGCGCCCCTTCCATATCTTCCGCAAGACGCTGCATCCGGGTAAACCCCATCGTCGCCGCCATGCCGTGTATCGAAGATACGGAAAGATAAATTTCATGCATTCTGCCGCTGTCGGCAGGCCAGGCTTCCAACGCCTGAATTCCTCTTTCGAGAGTATTCAGATATCCTCTCGTTTCGTCAAGGAAAAACCCCAGATACCGACTTATCCCCATCTTACTTCAATCCTTTAAATGCCTTTTCTCGCCAGAAAATTAATGATGATCTGGGCAATGCCTTTATGCATCGTAATCGTTTCGTGTTTATGATTGATAAAATTATTGGTTAAAATCTGAAACGCTTTGGAAACTTCCGCACTCGGTTTTTCAATCGAGACGATTTTCTGACTGCGGACCGCATGTTCCATTTCCTGATCCTGCGGAATCATTCCCATAAAATCAATCGTACCTTTTAAAAACTGGGAAACGACTGAATTTAATTTTGAAAAAACAGCGTCTCCTTCTTCTATACTGGTTACTTTATTTGCAATTACATTAATCTTTGTTTTGTCTCTTGAAAAAATAGGATTCCGGTATAGTGCTTTTAACAGAGAATACGCATCCGTCAAAGAACTTGGTTCCGGCGTGCTGACCAAAAGAATTTCGGGGCTTGCGAGTACAAATTCCAGAACGCTGTCTGAAATACCGGCTCCTGTATCGATAATGATCACATCTGCCATTTCATTCAATTCTGCCAGCGAATGAACCAGATATACGATCTGGTCTTTGGATAAGTTATTCAGCCCGGCAATCCCCAGTCCGCCGGAAATAAATCCGATATCCATCGGTCCCTTTGTAATGATCTCCCGTATACTTTTGCCGCGGTAAATCAAATCGCTTAAATTATATTGCGGAACTGCGCCAAACATAACCTCTACGTTTGCCAATCCCAAATCCGCATCAATTATAATGACTTTTCGCTCCATTCTTCTAAGCCAAACCGCCATATTGACCGCTACATTTGATTTCCCGACTCCGCCTTTTCCGCTTGTAATTGTAAGGACTCTGGCACATCCAGCTGACGCTTCCCTGCTTTTTTTCTTAATTACATTCCTAAGCTGTTCTGCCTGATCCATAGGCTAACTTCCTCCCAGCAGCCGCTTGACCATCTTCTGTGAATTAAATACCTCCAGGTCATCCGGCACATTTTGTCCATTGGTAATATAAGATACCTCTGCTTCCGAATATAGCTTGATATTCAGAATATTTCCATATGTTGTCGTTTCATCCAGTTTCGTGAAAATAATCTTATAATGAGAGATTTCCTTATAGACATCTGCAATTTCCATTAAATCTTTATACTTGGTCGTGGCGCTCAATACCAGGTAGACTTCGCTGTCATAACGGGTATCTACGCTCTGAATCAATTGTTTGATATCTTCCTTTTGATTCTGGTTCTTATGAGAGAAACCTGCCGTGTCCACCAGGATCACGTCATAATTTTCCAACTGCTCGATTCCCTGATTCAATTCTTCCGGAGAATAGATAATCGCAAGCGGCGTATCCAGAATATTTGCATACGTGCGGAGCTGTTCCGCGGCGGCGATCCGATACGTATCCGCCGTCAAAAACGCCACTTTTTTTCCCTGTTCCACTTTCAGGCGGGAAGCGATCTTTGCCAGCGTAGTTGTCTTTCCCACGCCAGTAGGTCCTACAAAAAATATAATCTTCGGTTTTTTCCCTACCAGATCGATTCCATGGGGCTGTCCGAATTTTAAGATCATTTTCTGATAGACATTGGAGAGAATATAGTCGACGCTGTTGCCGTTCCAATTTACCTTCTCCAGTTCATCCATCACCTGATTGACATATTTTTCATTGACTTCATTTTGAATCAATGTTTCATAAAGCACCTTAATAAAGGACAGATTCTCATTTTTTCTGGAATCGGGCTTTACGAGTTCTTTTTCTTCCGGCTCTTTTTTCTTTCCGGCGGCCAGCTGTTTTTCCAGTATCGTCTGAAGATTTTCCAGCTTTTCCTCGATACGTTCCCGCTCCACGGCATCTTCTTTTTGCAAAAGACCCGCGTTGCGTTTTAGAAACTCAATCGCGCTCTGTTCCGCTTTGCTTTGATCCTCCGGTTCCGCCGATACGGGCGGAATCTGAATCGGCTCGTCGGCCGCCATATTGATCGTTTCATGTACTTTCTGCATATTCTGCATATTTTTAAACGCAATGCCCGAATCCACCCGGGACTCTTTCTCTTCCACGGCAGCCGTTACTTCAAATATGGACTTTTTAAAGGACCGGAACACGCCTTTGGGCACGATTTCTTTTACATTCATGATCACCGCGTCTTCTCCAAGCTCCGCTTTGGCTCTTTCCGTCGCTTCCTCTCTGGTCCTGCCCTGAAACTTTTTTATTGTCATTATCCTGTCACCATCCCAACTGACTGCAATTCAACATTGGATTCCACTTCATTATACGATATTACAATCAAATCCCTGAAATAATCCGATGTCAGTTTTTTAAAATACATCCTTACGATCGGCGATGTGATCACAATCGGATTTTTACCCAAATTCTCAAGCTTCGCAGCTTCTGCTTCCACCGATGCGATAATTGCCTTTGTACGTTCCGGATCCAGCGTCAGATACGCCCCCTGTTCCGTCTGTTTGATCGAAGACATGATATCCTGTTCTGTTTTCGGATCCAGCGTGATCACGCTGGTCACTTCATTCGGAGCAAAATATTTGCCGGAAATCGCACGTTTTAAGCTCTGTCTGACATATTCGGTCAGTACGTCGGTATCCCTTGTCGTTGCGGCATGGTCTGCCAGCGTTTCAAATATAGATAAAAGATCCCGGATCGATATGCCCTCACGCAGCAGATTCTGCAGCACCTTCTGTACTTCTCCAAGTCCTAACAGCTTTGGTACAAGCTCCTCCACCAAAACAGGATTGCTCTCTTTTAAATTGTTGACCAGATTCTGCACATCCTGTCTCGTTAAAAGCTCGTCGATATGCATTCGGACAACTTCCGTCAAATGCGTCGCAATAATCGACGGCGGATCTACAACCGTATAGCCAAGGCTTTCCGCCCGCTCTCTCTGTCCCTCCGTAATCCAGATTGCCGGCAGATGGAAGGAAGGTTCAAATGTGGGAATACCCGTAATTTCTTCTTCCACATATCCCGGATTCATCGCCATATAGTGATCGAAAAGAATTTCTCCTTCCGTAATCTGTATTCCCTTGATCTTAATAATGTACTGGTTGGGATTCAACTGGATATTATCGCGCAGTCGAATAATCGGAACTACCGTACCAAGCTCCAGCGCAATCTGCCGGCGAATCATAACCACACGGTCCAAAAGATCTCCGCCCTGATTGACGTCGGCCAAAGGAATAATTCCGTATCCGAATTCCAGCTCGATCGGATCCACCTGCAGCAGCGATACCACATTTTCCGGTTTTCGAATTTCCTCTGCTTCGGTCTCTTCCATCGTAGCCTCTTCTTCAATCTGTTCGATATCGATATTTTTGGAAATACTCTTTCCCGCAACCAAAAACGCGGCGCCAAGACCGACAAAAATATACCAGGTAAACGGTGTTGCAATACCCAAAAAGCACATGGTACCGCCGACAATATAAAGCGCTTTCGGCAGTCCGAACAGCTGTTTGACCAAAACTGCGCCGAAATCAGCCTGATTGGACGCTTTCGTTACCAGAATACCGGTTGCCAGCGAAATTAAAAGAGAAGGAATCTGGCTGCACAGACCGTCTCCGATCGTCATAACCCCGTATTTTTCAATCGCTTCTCCAAATTCAAGTCCCTGGCGCAGAACGCCCATCGTAGTTCCTCCGATAATATTGACAAACGTAATGATCAGGCCTGCAGCGGCGTCTCCCTTAACATACTTGGTCGCACCGTCCATATTACCGAAGAAGCTGGATTCCGCCTGAATTTTATCCCGGCGCTCCCTTGCCTCTTTTTCTGTAATCGTTCCCGTATTCAAATCGGCGTCGATCGCCATCTGTTTTCCCGGCATAGCATCCAGCGTAAATCTTGCCGTAACCTCGGCAACTCGTTCCGAACCTTTATTAATTACGACAAACTGAATAATAATCAAAATAATAAATACGATCGCTCCGATGATCAAGTCTCCGCCGCCCACGAAAGCGCCGAATGTTGAAATGACATTTCCCGGATTCCCCGTCTGTAAAATATTACGCGTAGAAGCTGCATTTAAAGAAATACGAAAAATCGTGGTAAAAAGCAGCAATGTCGGAAAAAAAGACATATCCAATACTTCATTTGCAAATAACGCCCGAAACATAATTACCAGGGCAATCGAAATGTTAATCGCAAACATCGGATCCAATAATGTAGGAGGAAGCGGTACAATAAAAAAGATAACCGCTGCGAGCAAATATAATGCCACACCCACATCCGCTTTTTTCATTTTATTTCCTCCTTCTAGTTATTCTTAAGGTTATATACCATCGCCAGAACTTCGGCAACTGCCTGATAAAGCTCCGGCGGAATTTCCTGTCCAATATCTACATTCGCATACAGCATACGTGCCAGCGGCTTGTTCTCCACAATTTCAATCTGGTGTTCTTTTGCCACTTCACGGATTTTCAATGCCAGATAATCTTCCCCTTTTGCAAGGACGACCGGGGCTTTCGCCTCATTGGAATCATAATGCAATGCAACGGAAATATGCGTCGGGTTTGTGATAATCACGTCTGCTTTCGGAACATCCTGCATCATTCTGCGCCGGGATGCTTCCTGCATCTTCTGGCGCTGTTTTGATTTCACTTCCGGGCTTCCTTCCGTATTTTTATATTCGTCTTTTACTTCCTGTTTTGTCATCTTCATCTCTTCGTGGAACTTGTGTTTCTGATATGCCCAGTCTGCAGCCCCGATGATCAGATAAACGACTGCGATTTTAAACCCGGTATCGACAATCACCTTGCCGCACAAAATAATCGCCTGCATCAGCGGAATATCATATAAAACAAACAAATCATCCGAGTTCTTATCAATCGACGTATATGCGACATAGAGGATAATGACAATCTTTACAATAGATTTAAACAGTTCAAACAGAGAATCTTTCGACAAAATCCGTTTAAACCCGTTTAGAATATTAAATTTATCCAGTTTGGGCTTCATCGGTTTTGTCGTAATTTTCCATCCTACCTGCAAAATACTGATCAAAACGGCCACGACAAGGCCAAACAGAAAAAACGGCAGCACAAGCTGTAAAAGTTCCAGCATAACCGGCAGCAAAAAGGACGATGTACCGAATCCGTTCATCTCCTTTGCATTCTGCTCTACATACTCCGGAATTTTCGTATATGTATAGCGAAAAACATTTAAAAAACCATCGTACAAATAAGACATAAAGATTTTTAACAGCAAAAACAAAACAATCAGGTCAAAGGCGCTGTTAAGCTCCTTACTTTTGGCAACCTTACCGTCTTTTCTGGCATCGGTCAATCGTTTCGCCGTAGGTTCTTCTGTTTTTTCTCCTCCCGGACCATCCTTAGCAAACCACTGGAGCTGGTACGGGAGCCGCAACTCATTCCATTCTGTCAACTTTCATACATTCCTTTTATTACTGAAACCATCGTACGTTTCATTTCATCAAAAATAAAGTCTGCAACATCCATAAACAAGCCAATCGTTAAGAACATGATGAAAAGCCCTACCAAAACCTTTAACTGCATACCTACCGCAAACATATTCATCTGCGGAGAAACCTTCGCCATAATACCCAGCACACAGTTTAATATCATGATACAGGCAAACATAGGCAATATGCATCGAAACGCTATGACAAACAGATCGATCATATAAGTAGTAATTCCCGACAACAGCTGATCCCACTGGAATACCTGCCCATTCACCGGAATCAGCTGATAGGAGTCCGCCATTGCACGCAGAATATAGTGGTGCATGTTTGTAGAGATCAAAAGCAGCATAACAAGATAGCTGTAAAAATTACCGCTGACGCTCGCCTGTGTCCGCATTTGCGGATTATATTCGGTTGCCATGGAAAAACCGATATTCATATCCAACAAATTTCCTGCTAATAAAATAATGGAATTACAAATGTTTGCTGCAAATCCAATGAGCAATCCTGTAATTCCTTCTTTTACGACGATAATGGAATATCCCACAATCCCTGTATAAGCAAGCGTCTCTTTTGGAACTGCCTGAAACAAAAGCAGAGCGACAAAAACAGATAATCCAATCTTCACCCTACCGGGCGTATTCTGCATCCCAAAGAAGGGAGCAATATAAATAAAACAGGATATGCGGATCAAAATCAACAAAAAATATTCAAATGTAAGTAAGGAAAAGCTATAATTTACCATAATTCAACCTAGCTTAAGTATACGCTAAAATCCGACCACAGACGCGTCATAAAATTGGACAATACATCCATCATCCATGGACCGATCAGCATAAGTCCCACAAATACTGCCAGAATCTTGGGCACAAACGTAAGCGTCTGTTCCTGAATGGACGTTACCGTCTGAAATATACTGATCACCAGGCCGACAACCAACGAAATCAAAAGCAGAGGCGCACCGGATATAATAATGGTGTAAATAGCCTCTTTTGCAATCGTAATAATATCTCCCTGTGTAATCACATTCTTTTCCTCCAATCAGGCATCCTGAAATGCCGCAACATTAATAAAATGTCTTCACCAGACTTCCGATCACTAAATTCCAGCCGTCTGCCAGAATAAATAAGAGAATCTTAAACGGCAGCGAAATCGTCGTGGGCGGAAGCATCATCATACCCATAGACATCAATACGGAAGACACCACCATATCGATCACAATGAACGGAATATATAAACAAAATCCTATAATAAACGCTGCCCGAAGCTCACTGATGATAAAACTCGGAATCAGAACAGTAAACGGTATCTCTTCGTAACTGTCATACGTTTCTCCTGAAATCTGAATAAACAGATCGATATCTTTCGTCTGAACCTGTCCGTTCATAAATTCACGCAGAGGTTTACTGCCGATCTCAATGGCCTCTTCCTGCGTAATCTCTCCCGCATCAAAAGGCTTGATCGCATTTTCATTAATATCAGAAAAAACCGGATGCATAATAAAAAGAGTTAAAAACAATGCAAGACCGATCAAAACCTGATTCGGCGGAGCGCTCTGCGTACCGACTGCAGTCCGCAGAAAATGCAGTACAATGATAATCCTAGTAAAGGATGTCAGCATAATCAGTAAAGACGGCACCAGTGAAATAATCGTAAGCACAAGCAGAATCCGAAGTGAACCGGATAATGTGCCGTCTTTGTTATTATAAGTGAACGAAACCCCGTTTGTACTGTCAGAAGTAACGCCTTGCGCAGTCTCCTGCCCTCTTTGGTCAACAGGATCCGGAATTTCCGGAATATCATCGCCGGAAGGCACTTCGATTCCGTCCCCGTTCCCGCCCTGAGTGGTTCCCGGGGTTCCGGCTGTTCCGGTTGCATATACAACCTGTCCTCTTGACACTATAATCATAGATGCCAAAACAAACATGGCCAGAATCACAGACAACCTGCAATAAATCTTTTTAAATTTACTCATAATCATCCCAGTCTACTTCTTCGGTATATGTTTCTTAAATTTTTCCAACAGCTCTTTAAAACTCTCCGGTCCAACACCTGCCGGAAATTCTTCCGACGGCAGTTCCCTCAACTGCTCTTGTGTCAATTTTGTAAGCAGCTGCACTTCATCCTTTCCAATCGCAATGACCAGATATTCCTCTCCTGCCTGTACAATCTGTATATACTTGTTTGTCGTCAGTCTCAGCGTCTCAATGATTTTCAGATTTTTATTATACGAATGTTCTTTCTGATAACCTGCGATCCAGCGAGTTGCCACATAAGTAACCGCCAAAACAAAGAGAAAAATGATCAAAACACCGATCAGCTGCATAAAACTGGAAAAAGAAGAGGTCTGCACTGCCGCAATATACATATCAGCCTACAACCTTTTTTACGGCTTCTAGCACACGCTCTGCCTGGAACGGTTTTACGATAAAGTCTTTCGCTCCTGATTGGATCGCTTCAATAACCATCGCCTGCTGTCCCATCGCAGAACACATGATAACGTTTGCCGCAGGATCCAATTCTTTGATTTTTTTCAGCGCCTGGATTCCATCCATTTCAGGCATGGTAATATCCATCAAAACGAGATCCGGTTTGGTCTCATTAAACTTTTCAATTGCTTTTAAACCGTTTTCCGCCTCGCCCGCAACATTATAACCGTTTTTGGTTAAAATATCTTTAATCATCATCCGCATAAATGCCGCATCATCACAAACCAAAATATTTTTTGCCATTTTTTAATCTCCTATCCTTCTCATTTAATAATTTCCGTGATTCTGATACCGAAGTTTTCCTCAATCACGACAACTTCACCTTTCGCTACATACTTTCCGTTTACAAGCACATCGATCGGCTCACCTGCAATTTTATTTAACTCAATAATCGTTCCAGGCACAAAATCCAAAATTTCCTGAATCGATTTACTGGTTCTTCCCAATTCAACCGTCACATCCAACGGCACATCCATGATTAAGTCGATATTTTCTGACTGTAGCGCCGGGCTGATATTCTGTGCAAATGCCTGAAATTGTGCCGGCTGAACGTTGACAGGCTGTGCCATAACCGGCTGCGCCATCATGGGCTGACCCATCATGGGCGCACCGGGCATCGGTGCTGCCGCCGGCTGACCCATCATCGGAGCAGCGGCTGCCGGAGCCGGCTGGGGCTGGCTCTGTGCTCCGGACGGAGCGGCGACCTGTTGATCCGCAATGGTATCTGCCTCAATTTCCATATTTTTTGATATATTCGAATACATTTCCTTTGCAAAAGAAAACGGATATAACTGCATAATCTGACTGTCAACCAGATCACCGATTTCCATCCGAAATGTAATTCTGACAAACTGTCCCGCAAGAAAACTGTCAATGGAACCGCCGTCAAACGCTTCCGCCAAATCTACGACATCCGCTTCCGGCGGACTGATATCGATCATCTTATTCAGCATGGAAGATAAGGAAGTAGCCGCGGAACCCATCATCTGATTCATCGCCTCACAAATTGCGCTCAGATGCATTTCCCCTAATTCCTCCTGGGTATTGGTACCGTCTCCTCCCATCATCAAATCGGTGATTACTTTTACATCATGTTCTTTCAGAACCAAAACGTTGCTTCCGTCCAAACCGACCGTATATCCGATCCGGATAAACACGCACGGTCTTTCATAAGCCGCCACGATATCTTCCCATGTCGCAAAAGAAACAACCGGCGTCGATATATCGACTTTTTTGTTTACCAACGAAAACAAAGCGGTTGCCGCCGTTCCCATACTGATATTTGCAACCTCTCCGATGGCATCTTTTTCAGCGTCAGTAAGCGGCTGTTCACCGATATCAGAAACTCCCGGTTCATTTAATAAGGCATTAATTTCTTCCTGCGATAACATTCCATCCATTGTTTCATTGCTCCTCTCCGATTACTGATGTGATTCTTACCGCATATTGTTTGCCGGACGCCCCGGGCAATGCAGTAAATTTTCGTATACTACCGACATATACGTCCAATTCTTTATCTACTTTTGTATCCAAACGAATAATATCTCCAATCTGAAGATTGGTAAAATCCTGAATCGATACCGTACTTTTTCCAAGATGTGCTTTGATCGGCACAGGCGCTCTTGAAATCAGACTTTGAATTGCTTCTGTATACTCTTCTTCATTATCTTTCTTAATACTGGAATACCAATATTTGGTATTCAATTTGTCCATAACAGGCTCTAATGTCATAAAAGGCAGACAAATATTCATCAAACCTTCAATGTCTCCCAGCCGCAGATTAAGAGTTACAAGCGCAATCATCTCACTCGGAGATATAAACTGGGCAAACTGAGAATTTGTTTCGATTCTCTCAAGCCTTGGATGAATCTCAAGCACATTGTGCCAAGGTTCGCTTAAAAGCTCTACACAAACGGATACAATCCGTTCTATAATCAAAAGTTCTATTTCCGAAAAATCACGGTTTTTATCCAGCGGATTTCCGCTTCCTCCCAGCATACGGTCTACGGAAGCATATCCGATATTAGAAGCCACTTCTATAATAATATTGCCGCTCAAAGGTTCCATATCAACAACACCAAGCAAAACCGGATTGGAAAGCGCATTGGAAAATTCCGAATACGTAACGGCTTCGGCGCTCATTACTTCTACCTGAATGCTTTTCCTCAAATAAACCGGAAGATTGGTGGATAATAACCTTCCATAATGCTCAAATATAATTTCTAATGTTCTTAAATGCTCTTTGGAAAACTTGGAAGGTCTTGCAAAATCATAGTTCTTCACCGGTTTCTCCGGAGCATCTTTCATTTCATCTACATCGAGTTCACCATCGCTTAATGCCCGCAGCAAACTATCGATTTCACTCTGGGATAATACATCACCCATGAAATTTCACCACCCGTCTGATCGTCTGATGCGTCTTTGATTACTGAGATGTAACTGTTGGGAATCCCACACCGACAATAAAATCAGAATTAAATAACTTCTGTACATTTGTCAAAATAGAATCCTGAACTTTCTGCTGGTCCGCATTAAACTCTTCGTATGTAAAGCCCGAGACAACCGATGTGATCTGACTCTGGATCTGGCTTTTCCAATCCGGCATTTTCTCTCCGTAATCTTTGTAACCGTCGCTTTCTTTATTCATGGATAAAGAAATGCTCATCGTTGCATAATGCTTCTTACCGTCTCCGCTGTCTTTTAAGTTGATCGTCATTTCTTCAATATCAAAAGCCGCAAGCTGATCAATTGGAACACTCGTCGCATCGGATTTAACGGAACCGCTGTTTAATTCCAAATTGATCGCACTGCAGACCTGCGTGATCAATTCATTTGCTTTTTTCGTCTCCGGCAGGATCGTAATCGTCAGAATAGCTGTCAAAACCAGATTTACCAATACCAATGCCAATACAATAACTGTAATAAGATTTTTCTTCATTTGCCTGTTCCTTTCTCACTTTTTTTAATTCTCTGAACTGCTATAAGAGTTATAAATCTTAACCTCTACCCTCCGGTTTCTTGCCCTGCCTTCCGGAGTCGTATTATCGGCGATCGGAACATATTCTCCCCTGCCCGAAGATTTCAGCAGCGAAGCATCCAGATCCGTAATGCCTCGGATATAATCCGCCACGCTCAACGCACGATACATGGACAATACATCATTATTCTCATACTTGTCGTTTGAAATCGGCACATTATCGGTGTGTCCTTCAATCTCTATGATATTACTACGGTAGTTCGTAAGAATTGCTCCGATTTTATCTACCAGAGGATAGGCATCTTCCCGTATCTCTGATTTTCCGGAATCAAAGAGCAACGCCCCATTTAAGGTTAAAAGAACGTATTGCCCGTTAAAATCGACTTCTACCTGATTCTGTATACCGGACTGCTCTGCCTGCTTGCTGATTTCTTCCGCCATTTCTTCGGATTCCTTTAAAGCTTCTTCTTCATAAGCTTCTTTCAGTTCCTTTTCTTTCTCTTCCTGCTCTTCCGTCTCTCCTTCGGAGTTGAACTGTTCAAAAAACATGCTGAAATCCTTTAACTGGCTGACTCCGGATGAAATCAACTCGCCTTCTCCGATGGAGGATCCTCCGGAAGGCAGCACACTGAAACTGCTCTGCAAAGACGCAACTACCATTTCAAATTTTTCTGCATCAACAGTAGACATGGAAAAGAGCAATACGAAGAAACAGAGCAGCAGATTCATCAGATCACTAAATGTAGCCATCCATGCCGGTGACCCTTTTGGTGCCTCTTCCTGCTTCTTTCTTGCCACTATTCCTCACCTCCACCATCACCGACTTCATTTCTGACTGCCGGTGATAAGAAGGACTTCAGCTTCTCTTCAATTACACGCGGATTTTCTCCCGCCTGGATCGACAGAAGGCCTTCTACCATAACCTCTTTTATAATCACTTCCAGATCGTTGTTCACTTTCATCTTAGATGCGATCGGGCTGCACAGCCAGTTTGCGATCATGGAACCGTACAATGTCGTAAGCAACGCAACCGCCATAGCAGGACCGATTGCGGAAGCATCTTCCATGTTGTTCAACATATTAACCAAACCGATCAAAGTACCGATCATTCCCCAGGCAGGACCTAACTCCGCCCATTTTTCCCAGAAACCGATCACTTTCTTGTGACGTTCCTCCAGACAGGAAAGCTCTGTCTCAAGAATGCCCCGGACAAGTTCCGCATCCGTACCGTCTACTACCAGCATAATCCCTTTCTTTAAAAAAGGATCTTCAATTTCGCCGGAAGCTTCCTCCAAAGCTAAGAGACCTTCCTTCCTGGCAACGTTTGCCAGATTGATCACGTTGCTGATCACGGCTCCGGCATCCATCACTTCGTCCTTAAATACCAGTGAAATACTTTTGAACCCGCCGATGAAATCTTTTAGCTTGTGTGATCCCAAAACGCCCATGACCGATCCTCCGAGCGTAATAATAACCGATGCGGGATCTATGTACCCGGGAATACTCGCCCCGTTTGATATGATACCGAAGATTACCATGGCAAATCCAAGAACCATGCCCAATAAAGATGCTATATCCACCAACTCTCACCTACCTGTTTTTTATTCATTGGTAAACGGCATTCACGCCATAAAACCCTTTGCATATTAGTGTACTAAATTTTACACCGAATGTCCAGCGGCATATTGTATTTTTTTTTAAACGGAAAAATAGTGTGTACAATCCGGCTCTGTATACCAGACTGTACACACATCATACCATATCTTGTGTTAAAATGGAATACCAATCATCTATATATACAATTTTTTAACCGTAATTAACGTTTCAGATTGATCAGTTCTTCCAAAAGCGTATCCGATGTCGTAATAACACGGGAATTGGACTGAAAGCCTCTCTGCGTGATGATCATCTGCGTGAATTCCGTGGAGAGATCGACATTGGACATTTCCAGTTCTCCGGAAATCATGCTGCTGCCGTCTGCGGCAACTTCTACGCCGATTCCGTCAAATTCACCGGAGTTTAATGTCGTCGTATAACAGTTCTCACCGACTTTCTCCAGACCGGAAGCATTTGCAAACTGTGCAACGGCAATCTGTCCCAATAATACCGTATTTCCGTTATCGTAAGAACCGAAAATTCTTCCGTTGTTATCGATACTGATACCGATCAGCGCTCCCAGCGGTTTTCCCTGGCCGACGCTTCCTTTTTCCCAGCCGGCATCGGCGCCCAGCGTTGTTTTTCCTCCGTTATCCGCAGCCTGGCAGGTAGAAAAATCAATTTCGATGTCAGAAAACTGATCGCCCAGCGTGTCCGCGAGTCTTAAGGTAACCGTATCCGAACCCTGAGAGCCGACATAAGAAAACGTTCCGTCAGCTTTCTTAAACTGCAGCGTGTAATTTACGGCAGGTTCCGTATAATCGTAAGCGCCCGTCGTCGTATTGAAAGAACCGCTCGGTATGGTACCGCTTCCGTTGTCTGCCAGCTGTTTCTCCGTAATACCGAACAGATCCGTCAGCTTTCCGCTGCCCGCCTGCCCTTTGACCGCATTCGTGCCGTCGCCTTTATCTTTGATTGCCGTTTCTTTATCCGTATAATATGTATATTCCGGATAAGAATACTCGTTGTTTACCGGATCATACGTCATCGGTACATAGCGGGTAATCGGCTCGCCGTTTCCGTCAAAACTTGCATATGTATAGTAATAGCCGGCATTCACAAAGCCCAGATTTGCATCGCCGTTCGTCATATACTGGATTGCAGGATCCGTCGGCATATAAGATTTTACGGCTGTCGTATTCTGTCCGGCTGCCGGATCTCCGCCGTCCTTTAAATATTTATCCATAATGGATTTGTTGTTAGAATCCAAAATATCTGCCAGTTCCACTGTATACGTTTCGGCATCCGGATCCGTCACCTTTACGGCAAGTTTTGCAACATAACGGTAACCCAGCTTATCATAAAACGTTAAGTTCATCATATGACCGTTGTCGCTCGTAACTCCGGTATCGTTTTTATCCAGCGTACCGCTGACGATTCCCTTTGTCGTCGCTTCCGGCGGAGACGTTAAGTTCTTCTCCTGCATAATACGCAGAGCCGATACCGTATCCTTGCGGATAGCGCCCGTCGCTTCGTCTACCTGCCATCCCATTACGGTATAACCCGTCGAAGTCATGGCAAGGTTTCCCGCGCCGTCAACGTAAAAAGAACCTGCCCTTGTAAATAGGTTCTGAGAGCCGTTGCTTACGATAAAGAAATTCGTCGTAGACTTATCGGTCAGACGAATATCAAATGCGTCGCCTGTCGTCTCGGCAGCGCCCGGTGATGTTACCCGGACTTTATTTGCGCCGGTGGTTACACCAAGACCGATCTGCCTTGCATTGACACCGCCTTTTCCGGTAGCCGCATTCGCTCCGGATGCGCCGGAAATCGTCTGATACATAATTTCACTGAATGTTGTTGTTGAAGATTTGAACGCTACGGTATTGACGTTTGCTACGTTGTTACCGATTACGTCCATTTTTGACTGATGTGTCTTAAGTCCTGACACAGCAGAAAACAATGATCTCATCATAATGAAATGACCTCCTGAATTTCATACGGTCTGTCTGCCCCCTCTGTCAGTCAGGGGCGTCTGCCTCCCTTAGGTCCGGCTACATAATGACAGCTCCGTCTATGTTGGTATATATGTTGTCCTGTTGTTCTGTCTGATCCATTGCGGTTACCACGGTCCGGTTGGGAACATTGACGATAAACGCAAGCGAATCTATCATAACCAGAGAATCTTTGATTCCCTTTTCACCCGCCCTTAAAACGCCGCTTTCCAAACGGGCGCTCTGTTCCATCGTCAGGCTGATATTACGCTCCTTTAACCTCATAGAGGCATGTTTGGAAAATTTCAGTTCGGAACTCTCTTCCGACTGTTTTCCCCGCAGGATTTCTTCAAAGGAAACCTGTGGTGCACCGGCGGTTTCCGTTATTCTGTTAGGCTTTAAATATCTGCCCGCAACCTGTTCAATGGATGTAAATCTGTTTGTGAGCTTATCCATGGCTGCCACCCCGCTTTTTCTTTTAGCCGTCGGTTACTTCTGAATTATCCGGTTTTTCTTCCGGCTTCTCTTCCGGCTTCTCTTCCGGTTTTTCGCTGTCGCCGGATCCTCCGGTCAGTTCTGCGATTTTCTTCTCCAGCTCTTCTAATTTCTTGAGATCGTCCGGATTGACAAATCCCTGCTGATAGGAATTCATTGCGTCGTATACTTCTCTTGCTTCCTTAATTGCCTTTGCATCGCCTGCCGTAAGACTGCCCACCGGCGGAAGCTTAGCGATCATTGCCGAAAACAGGCTCGCCATCTGGAACGCTTCGTAATAATCCGAATTGGCAACGGTATCAAGCGTATCCAAAGAATACACACCGTCGTCTACCGCCAGAAGTATTTCTCCGTTTTCATACATCACATAATCGACTCTGCCGCTTACCGTACCCATGTCGGTATTTAAAATAACATATTTGCCGACCAGATCGTTTGCCATGCCGTATGTCACGGTATCCGCAAGGTTCTGCGTTGCCTCTAGCTGTGAAAACGTCGCAAGCTGAGAAACATACTCCGTATTATCCATCGGCTCCAGCGGATCCTGGTACTGCATCTGCGCAACTAAAAGCTGTAAAAACGCTTCTTTGTCAAGCCCTGACGTAGCGCCTTCTTTCTTTTTCTTTTTTGCCGCAGCCGTCGATTCTTCTGTACTGTTGTTTTGAATTTTGCCGTTTTCCACGGTTGCCATTAATAATGCCATAGAATTCTCCTTTCCTATGCTGTAAAATCGATCTGGTTGCCGTTATCCCGCATAATCTGCGCCGCAAGCTGCTCTTCCTCTGACATCAGACCGGACATACTGTCCAGGTCATTCAGGTTCAGATTCTTCCGCGTCTGTTTCTGCGATTCTTCCATCTGCTGCTGTGCCTGCTGTTCCTGTCTGGCGTTTTCTTCCAGATTCTGCTCAAATTCATGGGTTGCAACCGTCACTTCAATCGCATCCACCTTGATTCCCTGCTGGTTTAAACTCTGGCGCAGTTCCATCACCTGTGTCTCCAAAGCTTCTTTTACCGCTGCATTCTGCGCTGCAATCTGCGCGCGGACAACGCCTTCTTTTTCGGAAACATTCAGATAAATTTTACCAAGGTTTTCCGGGTTTAACTGCATTTCCATAGAAGTTTCTGTTGCCGAAATTGTCACACGGACGTTTCGTGCAATCTGGTTGATCAGATCAATTGTATCGATTTGGCTTTGATACGGAACCGCTTCCCTGGGCATAATAAACTCTTCTGTCCTTGCGGTCTGCTGATCTGCAAACACTATTCCGGCATTTGATGTATCGCTTTTTGCGCTGCCGGACTGATCTGCTTCACTCTGCCCGCCAGGCCCCTGCTCTGTCTCTTCACCTATTTTAGAAACCGCCTGATCCGCAGGGTTTTCTTCTCTGGAAACTTCCCACTTCTCTTGTTCGGATACCGGATTCTGCTGTTCTGATACGGCTGTTTTGGCCTCCTCCCGGGATACAGCATTCACAGTCAGATCTTCCGCTTCTGCGCCTGCTTCTTCTGCGGCTGCATTCTGAATCGTCTGATCTCCCGTTTCTTGTGCGTGTTCCGCATCCGGAAGTTCAACGCTTCCTGCCTCTTCCCACGCGGATGCCAGCAGATCTAGATCCTGCCGGTTAATGCCAAGTTCTTCGCACAGTGTTTGAACCGTCGTTTGAACCTGCTCTATCAGATGCTGGAATTCACTGCTTGCAAAGAGGGTTCCTATGTCTTTTCCTGTCAGTTCCTGTACCAAAGATGCCAGATCCGGAAGATTTTTAAGATCTAACAAGGACAATCCAAGGCTTTCCAGCGCATCCGAAATTTCTTCATCCGTTACGCCAAGTTCCTCTTTTAATACGTCCCGGATTTCTTCTTCAAACGTATCCAGCGCTTCGGACGATGCTTCCCGCATCTGTTCCGGCGTCATGCCTTCTTTTACGGATACATTTTTATAAGAACCAGAATATGTATCATACGCAGAATTTGCGTTGTTTTTTGTACCGGCCTGTATATCCATCGGGTGAGAGCCTGCTGAAATATTCATATTCGGCATACCGTTCTGATTCATCAGATCCAAAAAACTAACGGTAAAATCCTCCCCCTTTTCTTTATCAGGCATTGCAGTCTTTACATTTGCCCCAACCTGCAGCATGCTCTTTACAATTCCGGAAATATGGGTTCCCATTTTTTTCGCCTCCTTTCTTAAGATATAGTATCATTTATGATTCAGAGGGATTCATGATTTTGGTCAGCTTTGCCGCTGTTTCCGCATTCATTGCCCCCAGAATACTCGCACTTGCATCCGCATCCATCGCCTTTAAAATTTTTGCCACCAGCTTTAAGTCGCTTGTCATTGTATCAAAAATCGCCGCTGCCTGCTTTGGTTTCATCGTGGAATACATATTGATATAAGATTCCAGCTCTTCATCTTTCTGCTGCTGTTCCAAGACCTGCTTATAAATCGCTTCCGCATTGGCAGGATCGATGCTTTCATAATACGTCTTATATTCATTTATATCGGGCGCTTGATCCGAAAATACAACCTCTTCGTCAAACTTTTGCTTTAATGCCTCAAACTCTGCTTCTTTTGCCTTGTACTGTTCCAGCTGTTCTGACTGTCCCCTCAGTTCTTCGTTGCTTTCCTGGCTTTTGGCGTTTGCATTTTTTTCGTTCTGCAGTTCGATTTCCAACGCCTTGATCCTTGCCACGGCTTCATCCAGCGTCGTATACGGATATTCCGTACCGCTTTCCGTACCTAAGATCAGCTCGTCGTCTGCATCCGGTAAAATCCTGTTTACATAAGGAACGTCTTTTAACAATGGTTTTAGCACGGTAGAACCAAAACCGCCCACATCCATCTTGACCAGCAAAACAAGAATCGCAAGCCAGATCGCGATAATGACAAGCGTCACAAAAAATACGGCAAGACGGCTGCCGCCCTCTTCCTCATATCCTGCATTCTCCATTGCCTGATTAATCTCTTCCGGAGACGCACCCGCTTTTTCGAGCTTTTTCCTTCTCTTTTCTTCTCGACTGGCTGCTTTTTCTTCTTTTTTTGCCAGTTTTGCAGCCTTTTTCGCAGCTTTTTTATCGACTGCATCACCGTTTGGCATTTCATTCGTATTCGCCATATGTTTCTTTCACCGCCTGTTATTCTTGATTCTGATGATAGGTATAACTGACTAATTCGTCTACCTCTTTTTTTTCTTCGTATGCAAGTTCTGCTTTAAATTCTTCAAACTTCCTCTCCCGAAGCTTTTCATATGTTTTTCGTTCGATCATGACCTCATTAAGCCTGTGCCGAACCAGCTCCAGCTGCTTCTCTGCTTTATGTACATTCATCATCTGTCCGCGGATCCTGGTTTTCATCGTTTCAACCGCTTTCCGGCAGGCATTGACTGCAAGCAGGTCAATCGTTCCTTCCAAAAGCTTTTTTGCCTGTTTGTCGTATCCCGCTTTCTGGATCATCAGTTTCTGCAAAATCTCCTGTTCCTCCAGAAGCTTTGCGGACGCAAGCCCAAATGCGATCTTTTCCTGGCTTTCCAGCTTTTGCTTAATATCCAGCACGCTTTGCAGCTTATATTGAAATTTCGCCATCCCAGCTCACCTACTCTGCAAAAAGGGCTTCCAGCATTGCCTCTTCTTCTTCAAATTCAAATTTTTCCATCGTATCCTGCCGTAAAAATGCGTTGACTGCTTCGATCTTGGAAATTGCATAATCGATTCCGGAATTGGATCCCCTTTTATACGCCCCGATGTTAATCAAATCTTCGGCTTCCTGATACGTTGCAAGCACATTTTTCAGCTTACCCGCCGCCGCTTTATGTTCTTTTCCGGCGATAGAACTCATAACCCTGGAAATGCTCTGTAAAATATCGATGGCAGGATAATGGTTGCGATGTCCCAGTTTTCTCGAAAGCATAATATGTCCGTCTAAAATACTGCGTGCCGTATCGGTAATCGGTTCATTGAAATCATCGCCGTCAACCAGTACCGTATACAGCCCGGTAATGGAGCCTTTCTCGGCATTTCCTGCCCGCTCCAAAAGCTTTGGCATTTCCGAATATACGCTGGGAGGATACCCCCTGGTCACCGGCGGTTCTCCCGAAGCGAGACCGATCTCTCTCTGCGCCATGGAAAAACGCGTCAGGGAATCCATCATCAAAAGCACGTCTTTGCCCTGGTCTCTGAAATATTCTGCAATCGCTGTCGCAGTCTTCGCCGCCTTATTGCGGATCAGCGCCGGTTTGTCTGAAGTCGCCACGACAACGACCGACCGCTTCATGCCCTCTTCCCCCAAATCGCGTTCGATAAACTCTCGGACCTCTCTTCCGCGCTCCCCGATCAGCGCGATCACGTTGATGTCCGCCATTGTATTTCTGGCAAACATACCCATCAAGGTACTCTTGCCGACACCGGAACCTGCAAAAATGCCGATCCTCTGTCCTTTTCCGACGGTAATCAGACCATCTACCGCCTTGACTCCCAGCGGCAGCACTTCGTCTATAATCTTCCGCTTCATAGGATCCGGCGGAGGAGCCTCCACGGGATACTCTTTCGCCTGGTCAAATTCAGGCAGATCCGTCACCCTTCCGATCCCGTCCACCATATGTCCCAGCAGGGCATCTCCCGCTAAGACAGACAAAGGATGCCCCGTATTCTCTACGGTGCATCCGACACCTATCCCTTCTACACTTTCATACGGCATCAAAAGCAGACGGTTGTCCCGTATGCCTACTACTTCTGCCATAACTGAAATTTGATTGCTTTTATCAATGATAATACGGCATAAATCATTGAGTTTTGCATCCGGTCCTACGGATTCAATCGTCAATCCCACTATTTTTACCACTTTTCCAAGCCTGTCAAAATAAGTACGGTCTGCCATCTGTAAATATTTGTCAAAATTGTATGCCACGTTTATCATCCTCACGAACTTAATGATCTTAAATCCTTTATTAAATTTTTAAGCTGCACATCCATGCTGCAGTCAAAGATACCCGTATCCGTTTCAATGATACATTGATTGCCGATCAATCCTCCGTCCGAAACAATTTCCAAAGACATATCATGACCGATCCGATCTAAGATTTCATTCCTGCGGTTTTCCAGAAATATTTTCTGTTCATCTCCTACACGGATCCGAAAACTTTTAGTCCCTTCGATATCCGCAATCGTATTGCCGACCAGATACAGAAGAATGTCCCGTTTGTCTTCAAACTGAATGCGGAAGACCTTTTCCACTACCGATAAGATCACGTCTAAAAGCTTCGGCTCCAGCTCCTGTAATTCTTTTTGGTAGTCATCGTAAAGTTTTTGCCTGGTCTGTTCAAGTTCTGCCCGTTTTTGCCGGTATTCTTCTTCCAATTCTCCCTGGGTCTGGGAAAAAGCCGCTTCGTACCCTTCTTTGTGTCCTTCTTCTTTTGCCTGTATCAGCACTTCCTTCGACTTCTCCGCCGCTTCAGACATCAGGCGTTTTGATTCTTTCTTCGCGTTCTGCAAAAGTTCTTCGGCTTCGGCCTTTGCCGCCTGTAAAATTTCGTTTGGGTCTTCCTCTACTACATCTTCGGAAATTTCACCCAGATTCTGAAATCCGTCCGTATTTCCGGCATTCTGCAGCCGCTTAAGTTTTGCCAGCTTCTGCTCTATCATGGAATTGTAATCCATAATACGGACGTTCTGTTCCGGAACGACCGTATTATATTGTTTAAACAGATTAGACAACGATCTCGTCACCTCCGCCTCTGGAAATTACAATCTCGCCAGAGTCTTCTAACTTACGAATCACACCGACAATCTTCTGCTGCGCCTCTTCCACATCTTTCATACGTACCGGACCCATAAATTCCATATCTTCCTTGATCATTGCCGCAAGACGCTTGGAAAGGTTCTTAAATATTGTATTCTGGACGTCTTCGTTTGCACTCTTAAGTGCGATAGAAAGATCGCTGTTGTCCACATCTCGAAGTACACGCTGGATCGCACGGTCGTCAAGCAGCATAATATCCTCGAAGACAAACATCTTCTTGCGGATTTCGTCTGCCAGCTCCGGTTCTTCGATTTCCAAAGATTCCATAATATGTTTCTCGGTTGAACGATCTACCGTATTTAAAATATTGACAATTGCGTCTACACCGCCCACAATCGTATAATCCTGATTGATCAGCGAAGATAACTTTCGTTCCAATACACGCTCCACTTCTTTGACAACGTCCGGCGAAGTTCTGTCCATCGTTGCGATTCTCTTTGCCACATCCGCCTGTACTTCCGGAGAAAGCGCGCTGATGATCATGGCGGCCTGTGCCGGCGTCAGATATGACAAAATCATTGCGATCGTCTGCGGGTGTTCGTCCTGAATAAAGTTTAACACCTGGCTCGGATCCGTCTTTCGGACAAATTCAAACGGACGTACCTGCAGCGACGCTGTAAGCTTGGAAATTACTTCCTGTGCACGATCACCGCCCAACGCCTTATCCAGCAGCTCTTTCGCATATGCGATACCGCCTTCCGCAATATACTGCTGTGCCAGGCAGACCTGATAAAATTCATTTAGTACCGCTTCTTTTATCTGCGGAGAAACGCTTCTGGTATTTGCAATTTCCAACGTCAGTTCTTCTATTTCTTCTTCTTTTAAATGTTTAAAAATATCTGCCGACTTTTCCGGTCCTAATGCAATCAATAATATAGCGGCTTTCTGGACCCCGGTCAATTCTTCGGTACTCATCTTTAATCCCACTCCTCATTCAGCCAATTACGCAGCAGCGATGCGGCTGCTTCCGGATTGTCTGTCACAAAATTTTCAATCAGAATACGCGTTTCCGATTTTTCCGAAAAACCGATATCCTGTAAAGAATCGTCTGCCATTTCCGAATTTCTGGTCGTTTCCAGCAAATTTTCTACAGAAAGCTCCGGCTCGATTTCCTGCTCCTGCTGCTTTCTGGTGCTTTTGAATACGACAAATCCAAGCAGGCCAAAAATCAGAACCGCAAGCACGATCTGCAGGTAATCCGCAAGATCTCGTCCGCCGGATGACGCATATTTAAAGAACGGTACATCATATGCCACAATTGTAATATTGTCCCTTGCAATTCCGGTTGCATTGGCTACCATATTGTAAAACTCATCATCCACCGTTGTTTTCACACGGCTGCTATTCTCAGCCACAAATTCATCAAACGAAATATCGTCCAGCGTTCCGTCTGCTTTCAGCGCATTTTCATCATAGACTACATAGGAGGTAGCAACAACCGAAATGGAAGAATTTTCAAGATCCACCTTTCCGCCGTCGCTTTTTCTTCTGGTAATTTCCTGGCTGGGAAGAAATTTTTCTTTTGTCTCGCTTGTGGAAGAAGAGGTGATCTCCGAATCTTCCATCACATACGTCGCCGCATCCTGGTCATTGCTGTCCGTACCCGGATTGCCTGCTCGTCCTCCCTGTGCTTCGGATTCAAATGTATTCCGGCTGTCCAGATACCCCTGTTCCTGCCCGGGCTCCACATAATAACGCTGGTTCGTGTAATCTTCCGTATCAAAATCCATAACCAGATTCAAACCGACTTCCACGTTATCATATACATCCGTACCTAAAACGACGCCCTTGACTTCGCTTTTTACCATATTCTCCGCTTTGCTTTTGACGGAAAGCTGGGTATTTGCATTTCCGATTGCCGTTCCCGCATCTCCTCCGGAAAACAGAACGTTTCCGCTGGAATCCAGCAACAATATATGGTCCGTAGAATCATTTCCTACCTCGGTAGCCACGAACTTGGCGATCCCCGCCGCCTGTTCTTCCTCCATTTCTCCGTTTAAAGTCAGAACTACACTTGCATGCGTCTCCTGTCCCATGGAGATAATCGTTCCGTCTTCCTCCGGAATCGAAAGACTGACGGATGCCTCCTCGATATTTGATATCCTTGTCAGCTGGTCTTCAAATTTCTTTTCCAGATATAACTGATACTTTTTGGTCTTATCCGATTCGGTCGTACTGAAATTTCCGTCAAATACGTTTTCGATGCCGTACCCCTGCGACGGAATTCCGTTAGACCCCAGCAAAATCGAAGCGTTCGCTTCATCTTTCTGGTCAATGGAAAAGGTCAGTCCGTCGGACGATACTTCCGCAGAGATTCCTTCCCCTTCCAGCAGGCTCTTTACTTCAGACGCCTGTTTTGTATTCTCACAGGTAATTAACGTAACCATATTCGGCTGATTCATCACAACTGCCAATATGACTAACGCCAATATAACGACTGCCGTAATGCTAAGCAGCAGCGTCTTCTGTTTGACGGAAAACTTTGTCCACCAATCTTTTATCTGATTTAAAATATTCTGCACTCTCTCTGGCATTTTGCATCCCTACCCACTAAATTGACATATTCATGATTTCTTTGTACGCATCCAACACCTTGTCCCTGACCGCAACCGTATACTGCAGGGCGATATTCGCTTTCTGCTGTGCTACCGCCAGTTCATGCGTACTGACCGCCTCGCCGAGTGCAAACTGAATCTCCGCCGATTCCGCCGCATTCTGATAGGCGTTTGTCTCGTTAATCATATTCAGCGCCGTATCCAGAATAGAACCAAAATCTCCGTTTTTTTCTTCCGGAGCCTGCTGATATTTATTTAATCCGTACTGTGTAAGATAATCCGGTGATACGCTGTACAATGAAGCTATATCCATTTCACTCATCCTCCCTGAACTCATTCTTCGGTTTATGATTTACCTACCTGCAGCCCTGCCTGCGCCATCGATTTGATCGCGTTAAATGCCGTTACATTCGCTTCATAACCTCTGCTGGCATCGATCAGATTTGTCATTTCCGTTACGATATTTACATTCGGATAGGAAACATAGCCGTTCTCATCTGCATCCGGATGCGCCGGATCATATTCCATATTGTATTCGGAATCGTAATCCTCGGATACTTTTGTAACTTTTACTCCGTTTCCGCCATATGTACGTGCTCTTGAAAGCATTTCCTGAAAAGATGTTTTATCCCGTTCCGCAAATGTCACGACCTTCCTCCGGTACGGCGTACCGTCTTCGGTTCTTGTCGTATTGACATTCGCAACGTTCTCCGCAATGATATCCGTACGAAAACGCTCCGCCGTCATTCCTGACGCGCTGATATTAAATGCCTGAAATAATCCCATACCAGTTCCTCCTCACCTTGCTGTTACTGCATTACGGATTTCAGTCTTGCAAATTCCTGTGTCATGCTGTCTGTCAGCGCGTCATAGCGCAGTTTTTCCGATGCCAGTTCTACATTTTCGACATCTACATCCACATTGTTCTTATCGATACGATAGGAATAATTTGCAGAGTCCACATATACAGACGCATCCAAACGGCTTAAATCGGCATGCTCCACCTTACTGTCCAACGTCTGATACTTCATATTGCCAAGTTCATTCCGCAGCACGCTCTGAAAATCTACGTCTTTTCTCTTATATCCCGGCGTATTTACATTCGCAAGATTGTTTGCGATCGTCTCTTCCCGCAGCCAGCTCGCATCGGCAGCTTTGTTGAGTACATTGACATAACTAAACACATTTGATGAAAACATATTTGGCCGTTCCCCTTTCTTACATCATACTCCTCATATTTTAATCATATTCTCTATTATAAATTATATTAAAAAAAAGACAAGTATTTTTTTATCACTTTTTACACGATTTTGTACTTTGCTGTCTTTTTTGGCACTATATATGCGCCCTTTTCGGTTCTCTATGGTAAAATCTACCGGATACTAAGCATCATAAAATGCCCGTCAGAGGTTTTTACACGACAGAAAAAAAGGATCTGCAGGAAATTTCCGCAAATCCTTTTGGTTAAAATTTCTCTTAAGTTTAATAGTCTTTTTGTTTTTTTATCTTTTCAAGTTCGTCAAATACCACGTCGTTTAACACTTTAATGTATGTGCCTTTCATTCCGGAAGACCGGGATTCGATTACGCCTGCGCTTTCAAACTTGCGAAGCGCATTTACAATAACGGAACGGGTGATTCCCACCCGGTCTGCAATCTTGCTGGCGACGAGTATGCCCTCATTGCCGTCCAGCTCGTCAAAAATATGGATGATCGCTTCCAGTTCCGAAAAAGAAAGCGTATTGATGGCAGACTTTACAATCTGTATCTTACGGATCTCCTCCGCATTTTCTTCGTTTACGGACCGCATCATCTCAAGACCTACGACTGTTGTGCCATATTCGCTCAGTATAATATCGTCGATGTCATAAGGAGAATCGTACCGGTATACAAACAGTGTCCCAAGCCGCTCTCCGGCAATATCGATCGGAGTTATAATCGCACAGTAGCGCTTTAAATCGGCGGCAAATCCCAATGTTTCCAAATTCACATTCTCCTTGGTAGAAAGGATCCCAAGAAGTCTTTCGTTTAGCAGCGGATCGATGAACCCTCCCACTTCGTCCACAATCAACTCGCAGATTTCAGGAGTCCCTTTTCCCACGCTGCTTCCTAAAACTTTCCCTTTTTTGCTGATTACCAGAATGTTGGACTTTAAAATCTCCGTCAGTACATCACAGATATCATTGAATACTACTTTGGAAGAATTGTTATTATGCAAGAGTTTGTTAATTTTTCTTGTCTTATCCAACAACTGTACGCCCATATGACACCCTCCTTCAAAAATATTCCGAATTTTTTGTAACTGAATGGTATCTTAACATATTTAGTATGCAATTTCAAGAATATTCAATTTATTTTCCTTTTTCTTCATTTTTGGAAATTTTTTCACTGTAGCCGCACTGCTCGCTGGAACATGCAAGCTTATTTCCTTTTTCCACCATATAGCTGCCGCACCGGGGGCAGGGCTGTTTGGACGGCTTCTGCCAGGAAATAAAAGAACATTCCGGGTTATGTTCACAGCCGTAATATTTTCTGCCTTTTTTCGTCTTTTTAATAACAACTTCACCGCCGCACAAAGGACATGGAATGCCTGTTTTTTCCAGATACGGCTTCGTATTTCTGCAGTCCGGAAATCCGGGACACGCCAGAAACTTTCCGTGCGGACCGTATTTTACCACCATATTCCTGCCGCACTCTTCACAGATAACATCTGTCACCTCATCTTCGATCTTTACCTTTTCCAGATCTTTCTCCGCAATGTCGACGGCTTCTTTTAAATCCGGATAGAAATTGCTGACGACGGTTTTCCAGTTTATTGCGCCCTCTTCTACTTTGTCCAGAAGCGACTCCATATTTGCGGTAAAATGCTCGTCTACAATCGTCGGAAACGACTCTTTCATTATGGAATTGACAATTTCACCCAATTCTGTCACATACAGGTTCTTATTTTCTTTTACCACATATCTTCTGGCAAGGATGGTTGTAATCGTCGGAGAGTATGTACTCGGACGTCCGATTCCAAGCTCCTCCAACGATTTTACCAGAGACGCTTCCGTATAATGCGCCGGCGGCTGTGTAAAATGCTGCTTTCCGTCCAGTTCCATAAGCGTCAGGACAGAATCTTTATCCAGAGAACCGGCCAGTACATTGCCCCCTTCTTTTTCTTCTCCCGCAGCCGTATAGACAGATAAAAAACCGTCAAACGCAATTTTTGCCGCCGATACATGAAACCGATATTTTCCTGCTTTGATTGTGACCGATGTCGTCTCATACACGGCTTCTTTCATCCTGCTTGCAGTAAAGCGCTTCCAGATCAGCTGATAGAGCCGAAACTGGTCTCTGGAAAGAGATTCCTTTACCAGTACGGGCGTCCTTGTAATATCCGAAGGACGAATTGCCTCATGGGCATCCTGAATTTTTGCCGAATTCTGTTTCTTTCCGGCATGTTCCGCCGCATACGCCTCTCCATATGCTCCTGTGATATAATCTTTCGCCGCAGCTTTCGCCTCTTCGGAAATGCGAACCGAGTCGGTTCTTAAATACGTAATCAGTCCGACCGTGCCTTCACCCTTCACATCGATGCCTTCATACAGCTGCTGCGCGATCCGCATCGTTTTCTGAATAGAAAAATTCAGCGCTTTGGAAGCCTCCTGCTGGAGTGTGCTCGTCGTAAACGGAAGCGGCGCTTTTTTCACTCTCTCGCCTTTCTTTACTTCAAGAACCTGATACTCGGCATACTCGATTTCTTTCTTGATGCGTTCCAGCTCCTGCCCGGATGGAATCGGTTGTTTTCCGTCTTCCGTTCCGTAAAATTTAGCGACAAGCGGACGTTTCTCTCCTTTGACCGCCAGCTTTGCTTCCAACGTCCAATACTCGTCCGGTATAAACGCATTGATTTCTTCTTCCCTGTCGCAGATCATACGCAGTGCGACGGACTGTACCCTTCCGGCGCTTAAGCCCCGCTTTACTTTCGCCCACAGCAGCGGACTGATTTTATACCCTACCATCCGGTCTAACATGCGCCTTGCCTGCTGCGCGTTCACAAGATCCATATCGACCTCGCGCGGTGTTTTTAAAGAAGCTTTCACTGCGTTTTTGGTAATTTCGTTAAAACTGATGCGGTATACGTTTTTTCCTTCTAGTTTCAGCGCATTTGCCAAGTGCCAGGAAATCGCCTCTCCTTCCCGGTCAGGGTCGGTTGCAAGATAGATTTTATCGGCTTTTTTCACTTCTTTGCGGAGATTTGCAAGAATATCTCCTTTTCCGCGTATCGTAATATACTTCGGCTCAAAATCATGTTCTACGTCGATGCCGAGCTGGCTTTTCGGCAGATCGCGCACATGTCCGTTTGACGCAGTGACCTCATAATTTTTCCCCAAAAATTTTTTGATTGTCTTTACCTTAGCAGGCGATTCCACGATTACCAGGTACTTTGCCATAACTATAGACTCCTTTTATACTGTTTTACTTTTTACGGTAATTATTTTTATAATATTCTTCGATCAATCCCTTCGTCTGCAGCCGGATCAGTAAATCTGCCAAAACGGAAGACGGTAAATTCGTCATATTTACTAATTCTTCCATATTTCTGGGATATAGACCAAAGCAACTATACACCATCGATTCTTCTTTTTCAAGTGGTTTTTTTGCCACTTCATCTTTTGCCGCAGTTTCTGCCGGCGAAACGCCAAGCTCTTCGATCAATTCGTCTGCAGATACCACAATTCCGCTTCCCTGCCGGATCAGCTCGTTGCATCCTTTGCTTAACGCATCGTCCATCCTGCCCGGAACCGCATAGATGTCTTTTCCCTGTTCCAGAGCAAAATCCACGGTAATCAAAGAACCGCTTTTCTTTTTTGCTTCGATGATAATGACTACGTCGGAGAGCCCGCTGATGATGCGGTTTCTTGCAGGAAACTGCGCTGCAAACGGCGGCGTTCCCGGAAGATACTCGGAAATGACGGCTCCGTTCTTTTGTATGGTTTCGTACAAGTCTCTTCCGCCTTTCGGATAACAGACATCCGTTCCGCAGCCAAGAACGGCATACGTCTTTCCGCCGCCCCGGACAGCGCCCCAATGTCCGAACGAATCGATGCCGGACGCCATGCCGCTTACGATTCCGACGCCGCAGCGCGCAAGCCGCTTTCCCAGCTCAAGTCCCGCCGCCCTTCCGTAAGAAGAGCACAGGCGCGCACCCACGATCGCCGCTGTCTTTTCTTCCTCCGAAGGAAGATTTCCCCGATAAAACAACGCGTACGGACCGTCATTCAGATCCATTAGCCGCTGCGGATATCCCTCGTCTTCGATTGTGATCATGGAAATTTCTCTTTCTTCTAAAATTTCCGGTTCACCTTCCAGGTCAAACCGGCGCTTGCTCTCTAAGATGTTCTCCGCATCCTTTTCGCCGATTCCCCGAATATTCCTCAACTGACGCTCGGATAATCCGTACGCTTCTTTTGCACTGCCACAATATTCTACTATTTTTTTCAGTTTTTTATTCCCGATTCCCGGAATACATCTCATCCAATACTGATATTTCTTGTTTTCTTCCATTGTTTACTCCCAATATTTTTTATCCTGTATCCGGTAACATACCGCCTCGTTTAAATGACAGTCCCGGATATCTGCGCATTCGTCAAGATCTGCAATTGTTCTTGCCGTTTTTAAAATTTTATAATAACCTCTGGCAGAAAGTTCCAGTTTTTGATAGATTTCCTTCATATATATTTGCTGGCTGCAGCTTAACTTGCAGTATTGTTCCATATCTTTGGATGAAATCTGGCTGTTATAAGAAATCTCCGCCTCACGAAACCGGAACCGCTGACGCTCTAGCGCCTGCATCACGCGGTTTCGTATCTCTGCCGAAGATTCGTTGGCCTTAGCCCCCGTCAGTTCTTCATAGCGGATGACCGGCGCTTCCACACAGATATCCATCCGATCCAGCAGCGGTTTGCTGATTTTTCCCAGATATCCCGCAATTTCCGCTTCTCTGCAGCGGCAGCGGCTGCGGTCCGGATAATAACCGCATTTGCAGGGATTCATGGCGGCTACCAGCATAAAATCCGCAGGATAACGGTAAGTCCCCGACTGCCGGACCAGCGTAATCTCTTTGTCTTCCATCGGCTGGCGCAGAATTTCAAGTGTCGATTTTTTATATTCCGGCAGCTCGTCCAAAAACAAAACGCCTTTATGCGCCAGGCTGATTTCTCCGGGTTTCGGCACGATCCCGCCGCCGGAAAGCCCGTTTGGGCTTATGGTATGGTGCGGCATGCGGAACGGACGTCTGTCGATCAGATGTCCGCTTTGGGGCAGCATTCCGCAGACACTGTAAATTTTGGATACTTCCAGTCTTTCTTTTTCTGTCATCGGAGGCAGAATCCCGGGAATCCTTTTTGCAAGCATTGTCTTTCCGCTGCCCGGCGGTCCGATCATCAGAAAATTATGCATGCCCGAAACGGCTACTTCACAGGCGCGCCTGACGCTTTTTTGTCCGTTCAGTTCTGAAAAATCCGGCTCTGCGTTTCTCCGAAACGTTTCGTTTTCCTCCGGAAACGCTTTGACCGGATAAGGCCTGCCGTTTAAGCAGGAAACAATTTCCTTTAGATCTTCTACCGCCCATAATTCTATTCCCGGAATCAATTTTGCTTCCATCCAATTCCCATACGGAAGAATGCAGCGCCGGATCCCGATTTCTTTTGCCTTTGCCACAATGGGCAAAACGCCGCGGATCGGCTGTATCGTTCCGTTTAAACTGATTTCTCCTAAGACCAGCGTATCTTTGAGCGCGTCTTGACGGACTTTCCCAAGCGCCGCCAGGATTGCGGCGGCAATCGGAAGGTCAAAGCCGGAACCGGATTTTCTTACGTCCGCAGGGGACAGATTTACCGTGATCCGTTTTGCCGGAAGCGAATATCCGCAGTTATGAAGCGCCGTTCTCACCCTTTCTCTCGCTTCCTTTACTTCTGAAGACAAAAATCCTACCATTTCAAAGACAGGCATACCGTCGCAAACGTCTGCCTCCACCTGAACGCACACACTTTTTAACCCGCAGACGGTCGCGGTTGTTATCTGACTATACATTTTTTTACTCCCTGAAATAAACGGTTGGGGATTATACAGCAGAAGCGCTGCAGATAAAAAGACGAAATCAGTATAGCACGGATTTCGTCTTTTTCAAATAGATTTTAAAAATTATTTTTCAATTTTTCCAACGCTTTTTTCTCAATCCGGCTGACATATGACCGGGAAATATGCAACTTTTCCGCTATTTCCCGCTGTGTGACCGGTTTTTCGTTCCTCAGTCCGTAGCGCAGTTTTAAAATTTCTTTTTCTCTTTCGTCAAGCACATCCGGGATCAGCTGATAGAGCCGTACAATCTGGCGCTTGAGCTCAAGCTGTTCCACGACGTCCTTTTCGTCGACCTCAACGATATCCATCAGCTGTATCTGGTTTCCTTCTTTGTCCGTCCCGATCGGTTCGTATAAAGAAACCTCCCTGGAACATTTCTTTTTGGACCGGAAATACATCAGCAGTTCGTTTTCAATACATCTTGCCGCATACGTGGCGAGTTTGCTGCCGTGATCTTCCTGAAATGTAGAAATCGCCTTGATTAAACCAATCGTCCCGATGGATATCAGATCTTCCATTTCCTCTTCCGAATTCTGGTATTTTTTGGAAATATGGGCGACTAAGCGCATGTTTCGCTCCACCAGAACTTTCTTTGCTTCCGGATCTCCCTCTTTCCGGCGTTTTAAATACTCCTTTTCTTCCGTTGCATTCAGAGGGGATAAAAAAGTTTTCAAGATGACACCTCAAAAACTTACTTGCTATATCCTATGAAATGTCCATGTTGTTCGTGCCTTTCCAACTTTTTCCCGGCTTATTTTATTTTTTTATCCTCATGATCGGCGGAGTTTTTCTGTCAGTCCTACTTTTTTCTGCACTTTTCGCAGCGTCTTTGCCGCGTACGCAGCCGCCTTTTCATCATTCGCCGAAATCACGGAATCCAGATAAGATTTATCCTCCATGATCTCCCGGTATTTCTTCTGCAGCGGCTCTAACTCCTGCGCAACTGCTTCCCCTACCGCCAGCTTAAAGTCTCCGTAACCCCTGCCGTCAAATTCCCGTTCGATTTCTTCGTAGGATTTTCCGGTAACGCAGCCGTAAATGTCCATCAAATTACTTACGCCGGGCTTATCTTCGGCATACCGTACTTCACAGCCGGAATCCGTCACAGCCCGCTTAAATTTACGGATAACGGCATCTTTCTCATCTAAAAGAAGTATCGTTGCATTTGCATTTTCATCCGATTTGGACATTTTTTTGAGAGGATCCTGCAGGCTCATAATCTTCGCCCCGGCTTTTGGAATATAAGCTTCCGGAACGGTAAACACATCCCCGTAAAGCGCATTAAACCTCTGTGCAATATCCCTTGTGATTTCCAGATGCTGTTTCTGGTCTACGCCGACCGGAACAACGTCTGCCTGATACAAAAGAATATCCGCAGCCATAAGCACCGGATACGTATATAATCCGGCATTGATATTATCCGCATGTTTTGCCGCCTTATCTTTAAACTGCGTCATGCGGTTTAATTCGCCCATGTAAGTAAAGCAGCTTAAAATCCAGCCCAATTCGGCATGGCCGGACACATGCGACTGGTAATAAATACAATTTTTCTCCGGATCCAGTCCTGCCGCCACATACAGTGCGTACAGTGATCTGGCATTTTTCCGAAACTCCGCCGCATTCTGTCGGACGGTCAGGGAATGCAGATCCATCACGCCGTATAAGCATTCGTATTCTTCATGCAGTTTCACCCAGTTTTTCAACGCTCCCAGATAATTCCCAAGCGTTAAGGTTCCCGTTGCCTGCATTCCGCTGTATAATATTTTTTTTCCGTTTAACATTGTCTAATCCTTCTTTCTGATCTTCTTACTGTTTTTTGGACGCCTGCTGCGCCCGGCATTTTTTAAGATTTTTACGCGGATATATCGAAAAACCTTTTCTTCCCCTTCGTCCGCCAGCATATGCAAAAGCTTCTCGAGCAGTTTTCTTGTCTCTTTATGCAGCATATAGTGGTCTTTTCCATGTTCATAATATGCAAGCGGACTGCGGTCGGTATAGTGTTCTTTCTGATAATTTTTACATGCGGCGATCCTGTCCATAAACATTTCCACCACATACTTTTCCGGCATACGCATTCCGGTCATCTGACGGTCTCCTTTTGCCGAATAATCGATCCAGTATTCCAGATGATGTTTGTTCCTGCCTTTGTGGTGAAGCCATGCCGTCGAATAGCCTTTTTCTTCCCGTTCGGCATTATTGGGACTTTTGTTGCCCTGATAATATCTGCAGCCTACCAAAAACTCTACAGGCGTATATTTTGACCAGTCGTGCATCAAACCCTGACGATATAATCCCACTTTAAAGCATCCCTGACGCACGAGATTTTTATGATGTACGATTGTTTTTAAATGCTGCCAAGCTTTCATAATAAAATCCTGCCTTTTATTTTCCTACTATAATACAAACGCTCTGCGCCTCCAGCAAATAAGACGCCTCTTTTAATTCTTCCGGTTCCGGTAAAAATGCAGATTTTACGGCGGTATCCATATAAAGATACCATTTCCGCGTTCCTTTCTGCTTTGGAATCGCAAGATTCTTGTGTAAATCCGAAAAGTTAAATCCTAAATATACATCTTCCGATTCTCCTGCGTATCTGCCGCAATAAAGGATTCCCAACGCTCCCCGGTTAAAAAACTTCGGAGCAATCCATGCCGCTTCTTCATGATACGATAAATCCGGACATCCGCAGGATTTCGTATCCGCAAGCTGCATCGGATGTTCCATCCGAAGGATTTCATGCGCTTTCCGGAACTCAATCAATCGTTTTATATATTTTAAAAACTCTTTTGCAGGTTTCGACAAATGCCATTCCTTCCAGCCGATTTCATTATCCTGACAGTAGGCATTGTTGTTTCCTCCCTGCGAATTACAGTCTTCGTCTCCCGCCATCAGCATCGGCACGCCCTGCGCCAAAAACAGCATAGCGGCAGTATTTTTCATCCGGCGGTCACGGATCTTTTGTACATTGCGGCTACTGGTTTCCCCTTCCACGCCGCAGTTTATACTGCAGTTCCATACGGGACCGTCCAGATTGTCCTCGCCGTTTGCTTCATTATGTTTTTGTCCATAAGTAAACAAATCCTTTAAAGTAAATCCGTTGTTATCTGCAGCATAATTGATATACCCAAGCTTTGCATTCTGCTTCTTCATCTGATCCGCAAGCTCCCAGATATCGCCGTTTACCCCGCTCGCCAGCTTTCGGCAGGGATATAAAAATTCATCCGAATCCAAAAAAGCCCTCGGATAGGCAGCCTCCTCTTCCGAAATCATATGCTCGTACATTTCCCTGTAAAAGAACTTTGTTCTTCCAAGATAAGGATCTTCCAGCAGAAGATCCATCGCAATCCCGTCTCCCTGCAGATGAAATCCGTTCACATGATACTCTCTTACCCAGTATTTTAAAATGTCCAGCGCCTGCTCTTTGGAAACCGCATTGGTAAAATCCATTTCCAAAATGCACTCCATCCCTTTTTTATGCATCTGGAGAATGCACTCTTTGAGTTCCGTATCGGGCGCTTCTGACGCAGCATACGAAGCCTTCGGCGCAAAGTACAAGCCTTCTCCGTAACCCCAGCAGTTTATCTTATATTCCGGTTTTAGCTTTGGCTTTTGGATTTTATCTTTCTTTTTGGACTTCCACCGTTTATATTCCGGCAGTTCTTTAACCTCCTGCAAGATGACTTCCTCAAATTCATATACGGGCATAAGTTCAACGGAAGTAATACCCAATGCTTTTAAATAAGAAAGCTTTTTTGTCAGCGCACGAAACGTTCCTCTGTCCGGAATCTTCTCCGGCAGGCCTTTGGTAAACCCTCTGACATTCAGCTTATAAAGTACCATATCCTTTCTCGGGATCTCTACTTCACAGTCCCCTCTCCAGGAAAAACGATGTTCTTCATACCGGCAGCGAAGCGTTCCGTTCTGCCGGCGGCTGACATCCCCCCAGCGTTCCCTTCCCACGATCCTTCTGGCATAAGGATCCGTCTTCACCTCTCCGTCTATCCAAAAATTATAATCATATTCTGCCAGATGTAATCCTTCCACCTGCACGGCACGGAGATTTCCTTTGGAAAACTCCCTGGGCACAACGATTTCCGCTATGCATTCCGGATGATTTCTTTCATATAACAGTATCTTACAATCCGACTCTTTTCTACACACCAAACAAAAATTCGTCCATGTCTTCCCTCTGACTACTCCCAATCGGGAGAAATCTCCCCTTTTCTGATTCCATTCCATGTTTTTTATCACCTTTTCATCCTGTAAAAACCGTTCTGCCATTTGGCAATATTAAAACTTAGCTAGTATACGCGGTTATTATAACATTTTTCTCATCCATTTGTATATGTTTTTCTTCGCTTATTGCATATTTATCTGAATTATTATATAATTTAGCAAGTAATATACAAACGGAATACAATATTTGGAAAGGAGAGTTTTATGGACAATCAGAACAATCCCCTCTTACCGGAAGACGACGATATTTGCGTCACTTTGGATTTTGAAGACGGAAGTCAGAAAGAATGTGAAATCTTAACGATTTTTGAGGCAGACGGCAGAGACTACATCGTGCTCATTCCAACAGACGAGGATACCGACGATGAAGAAGAGGGCGATATCTATATTTATCGTTATCATGAAGATGAAGAGGGAAATCCTTCTCTGGAAGAACTCCAAAGCGATCAAGAATATGAGCTCGTCGAAGCGCGTTTTGAAGCATTGCTGGACGAACTTGATATGGAAGAGGATTGACATATTCGGACGATCCGCCGTTCTTTTCGGTCGTAAGAACCGGAAAGAACGGCTTTTTTTGACCCGATTTTATTCCGAAGATTCGCCCTCTTCTAAAAGCAAAAACTCTACAAAATCTATCTCTTTTTTCAGATCATCCTGTCCGTTCATCAGATAATTTAATTTCATTTCCAGATTGGCAAAATGACGGGAATAGATCAGTATTTGAATATCCTGCCTGCAATGCCGAAACAGCTCCCATATGGTTTCGGTCATGGATTCTGTAAATTTTCCTCTTTCCACCAAAAATGCTTCAAATCTTCTTTTGGATATTTTTTGTAAAACTACGGAAAATTCACAATAGTCAAACAGACATCGGATTGCCTGTATTTCCTGACGATTCAGCTTCGCCTGCCGGCAGATATATTCATCATTTTCAAATTCCTCATACCGCAGGCGATATGCCGTCTTTATTTTTGCCTCGGCCGCATCTTCCGGCAGTTTCTTCAGTCCCAGGGTTCTGATATAAAAATCTGTCTGAGAACGAACCTTTTTCTCCATGTCTTCCCAAATGTCTGCGTTTTCAATTTTTTCTTCTATATAGTTTATGCATTCATAAGTTTCGTTCTCGTATACGTCCCGGATCATCAGATCTGTCAATTGAACGATCTTTTCCTGCAGTTTTCCGTCCTTTTCATTCTGGTTGATTTCTTTTACGAGATCTTCCCACTGCATAAAACGGCAATTATCCAAAATAGGCCACCTCTTTTTCCCTTACATACGGCTGATACGTTAATCTCTGTCCGATCTGCCTGGTATATTGATACATATCCTCACCCTGAAATTCATCCATCGGTTTCAATCCCTGCATAGAATACCGATGAATCATTTCTGTCTCATCTTTTCGCTGCATCTCTCTCTTTTTCTGATGGATCTTTTTTATAAAATCTACCCGCTTCTCATATATATTCTGAATCGACACTTTCATCATCGGTGAAGAAAAAACGCTGCCCTTCATCTGAGAATTCAATTTACGAATTATTTCATTCGGATCCGGTTGAAACTCTTTCATATGCGTTTCAATTTCTTTTAACAGAACAAGTAAAAGTTCCTCTAAAGAATTTTTGTCCTCTGTGACCTCTTTTTTCAGATAGGAAGCATATGCCCGTTCTCCTTTTGCCGTAATTTGGCATAAAGAATTACGTCCCTGCTTTTCTTGGCTCCACAATTGAAATTTATGATATCTCCGGATGGCATTGGTTAAGTTATGGCGCTCGATCTTCAAACATTCCGCCAGCTTGCCAACAGATACCGCTCCGTTCTCATATAAAACTTTAAGGATCGGATAGATGTATTTATAATTTCCGTACTCCCCCGCATCACAGCTGAGATCCTCGGAAATTTTTACGGCCAGGTTTTTAATCGTATCGATCATTGCAAAATAATAGATCTTCCTGTGGGTTTCCTCTTCATCGATTTTAAAATATTCCCACAGCAAATCCAATTGGTCCGAAAACTTCTCGCTTTCTTCACAAAACTTTTCCACCTGATGATTCTTATGCGCATCCAGATATATATTCATATATTGCTCCGCACACACATCCAAATCTGCGCTCCTGTTAAAAAGCAACCCTTCCATTGTCTTTTGTAATAAATCCAATGTCATATCAAACGCCTCCTCGAAAAATATGTAACGTTTCTGTAACATTTAATGATATCATACACCTTTTTTCGGTGTATTACAAGTCATATGATAGGATTCCACAACTTTTTTGTGTAAAAAATGGCGCATTACGATGCATTACGTCTTATATCGGCAACTGTTCATAGTCTATTTGTATCCCAACCAGATTATGCGTTACGACCTGATTTCCTGACCGCATTTCTTTCGTATTAAGACAACTATTCTCCAGATCAAACCGCATAATATGTGCACACCTGCCGTAACTGCAGCAAGCCCCGCCTAAGGAACAGGCATACTCCAAACTAAAGCCGGTTATGCTGTTTCCCTGTTCAAATATAACAGGATAACCCATGATTCCAATTTCCCTCCCACCCCTGACAGCGCAGGAATTAGAAACTGCAGAAAACACCTGATATTTTTCTGCAAGGGCTTCTCCTGTTCCCCGAAATTCGGATAAACAGCTGGAATAAGCCGAAATAACCTGCACGGTACTCTCATATTTACTGACAAAAGGAGCTACGTTTTCAAATATCAAGTCATCTTTACAGATCAGGTACCATACCCTTCCTAATCCCTTGATATCGATCAGCAATATCTTCTCTGACTTCACACCCAGTTCTTCTCTATGAAGCTTTCCCTGCGTATCCGTATATTCAAATCCGTTTTGTTTATCATTTGCCAAAAGCTCTTTTCCCATACCTGACAGCAGCACACAGCGATTGATATTTTCCGTATAATAGGACCCCATAAATAAAAGCTTTAAATTCCCGGCTTTATCCCTGTTTTGCATCAACCATGCCTTTATGTCTGAAATCAGCTGTTCCGTCATGACAATTTCAGGAAAAACCACAATATCTATATTTCTTTTGTTCAGCTCTTCCAAAAGTACGATACAATCTTCATACATTTTTTGATAATCCGCATCTTCGCTTTTTCGTGTCCATATCCCTGTCTTTTCATCTCTGTCAAACGGAGCCTGATTGCTAAAAGGAATCATAGCAATCGCCAGACAGCCATTTTGAGCCAAAGACCATTCTATGCTGTTGTTATTATATTTTCTAATCCCAACAAGCGGAACAAGGGGACTTATTTCATTGATCCGATAGCTTGAAATTTTCTCCCATATGCCGCTTTTCATTCTATGTCTTCTGGCTTTTTTCATCACTTCTGCATGCATAATAAAATTATCCTGTCCCATCGGATAAAATGCCAGTCGATCGGAAATATTGTTTTCTGTCGAATAGTCGATCATTTTTTTCGTCTTTAATTCCCGAATCAGCGGATAACTGTCACGTTCTTTATAATACCTGTCAAATTCCATCAAAACATGCATACACACCTGCTCTTTATCCTGCTGCAGATAGGAAATCCACTCTTTTACAAAATCTTCTACGGAAAGGTTGCATAAAAGCATTTCCCTCATCCAATTCGTAATTTTACTCCTGTACCCCGGCAATTCCTCATAATAACGGCTTATGATACGATTTTCTCCCATTCCCATAATCTGCGTATAAGAATAAACGATCAAATCATATACCGTATGTATCCTTTCAAACGTTTCATCCATCCCGTTTCTCCCCCGCTCTAGCAGCAAACATCCATCCCCGGCAGATACTCTCTCCCTTCGATCAAAAACCGCGACACTTCCGCCTCATGGTTATGAATTTTTTTGGAAGCATACAAATGCAGTTCTTGTTTCGCACGGGTCAAAGCCACATAAAACATGCGCCTTTCTTCTTCCATATCCGCGGGAAGCACAGCTTTTTTATAAGGCGTTATGCCTTCGTTGGCGTCAATGATATGCACGGTGTCAAATTCCAGCCCTTTCGCACTGTGAAAAGTAGCCAGTGTTACGGCGTCTTCTCGATTTCCTTCCCGTTTATACACTTCTTCCAATTCTTTTTGATACCGTTTGATATGCGCCGACCACTCCGCAAATGAAGCAAACTCCCTGCTGCTCTCCTGCAGCGCATCCGCTTTTTCTAACAGCCCGTCCGGTTCTATCTTCTTATACCCGGCATATTCTTTTAAAAAATCGTCATATCCCACGCCCCTGCGGATATAATTGATCGCCGCAAACGGACGCATCCGGCGGATGGCAAGCAGATCCTCCGCCAGTTTCTCAATCCGCGCCTCAATCCACGGCTGCTCGGCATAAAACGCCTGCCACGCCGTAAACGAAATGTCTTCCCCTTCCAGGCTCTCCCTGCTCAGATAACGCTTCGGGCGGTTCATGATCATCAGAAAATCTCTTCGTTTCCGGCTTCCTTCCGCAATCCTGATATAAGCAAAGAAATCTTTTGCGATCCAGTGCTCGTACAAATTCGGGATATTATCTTTCGCCGTAAATGGAATATCGTACGCCATCAGCTGCTCCATCAAAGCCCCCGCCTGCGTGTTGGTCCGAAATAAAACCGCCGTCTGCTTATAAGGGCTTCCACGTTCCCGGATCCGGTCAATCACGGCTTCATATTCTTTTCCCTGCGTTTCAAACAACTCCGCCGTGATCGACGACGAAATCCGGCTGACCGCCTGCATCTGTTTGGGAAAACGCTCTTTATTGTATGATATAATATGGGACGACAGCCTGGTTACATCTACCGGGCATCGGTAATTATAAGAAAGGTTTACCACCTGCGCATCCGAAAAATCCTTAGGCATATGCAGCATGATTTCCGGCTTCGCGCCCCGAAACCGGTAAATCGACTGATCGTCGTCTCCCACGGCAAACAGATTTTGTTCCTTTCCGCATAACAATCGTACAATATCATACTGTATCTGGTTGACATCTTGAAATTCATCAATCAGCAGATAGCGGAATTTCTTCTGCCATGCCGATAAAATATCGCTCCGTGCCGAAAACAGCTCATAGGTATAAACCAGCATATCGTCAAAATCAATCTTCCGGCGGCGCCGCAAAACGCTCTCATATTCCCGGAAAACATGAACAAATATATCCTGGCTGCAGCAAATCGGATAGTAATGCTTCAGGTCGATCCTCCCGTTTTTTATAAAGCTGATTTCAGACAGCAGATTCTGAATCAATTCCGTTTCATCCTCGTAATCCAGGCGCATGGAACAGATCATATCCCGAATCAGCTGCATGCGTTCTTCTTCCCGGATAATATTAGACGCTTCCATACGATATGCATATTTTAATATCATAAAAAATACGGCATGAAACGTCCCGAACGTCACCCTCTGTCCCTCCGCCGGCATGACAGAACAAAAACGTTCTTTCATTTCTTTTGCCGCCGCTCTGGTAAACGTAATGACCAGTATGTTCGACGGATCGACTTTTCCATATGTAATTAACCGTTCGATTCGTTTGGTAATAACGAGTGTCTTGCCGGACCCTGGTCCGGCAAGCACAAGCATTGGACCCTTCTGATGCAGAATGGCCTGCATCTGGGCGTCATTCAGATGTTGTTTCATAGACTTGTTAATTTCTCGATTCCTTTTCGAATTCTGGACAGGGATTCATTTCTACCTAAAATTTCCATAATTTCGGTTGCTCCTCCGGGCGTCATCTGCTTGCCGGATACTGCCGTACGGATCGGCCAGAGCACGTAGCCGTTTTTATATCCTTTTTCTTTGACAAAAGCGGTAATCGTTTCGTACAAAGCGTCGTTTCCGTAATCCTCCTGCGCTTCCAATACCGGAAGAATCTCCTGTAATACGGCAAGCGACGTTTCCGGATTCGTTTTCATTTTTTTGTGAGTATACATGTCCGCGTCATATTCCGGCAGCTCTTCCAAAAAGTCGATATGCCCGGCAATATCCGGAAAGACTTCGATTCTCGTCTGAACCAGTTTGGCAATCTTTCTCAGGTCATACGCATGATGTACGGCTTCTTTGATATAGGGCTCTGCCATTTCATAAAACGCTTCAAATTCCATGGCTTTTAAATATTCGCCGTTCATCCACTTTAACTTCGTAACGTCAAAGACTGCCGGAGATTTACTCATATGGCGATAATCAAATGCTTCGACCAGCTCCTGCAGGGAAAAAATTTCCCGGTTGTCCGACGGGCTCCATCCAAGCAGCGCAACAAAATTTACGACCGCCTCCGATAAAAATCCCTGATCGATCAAATCCTCGTAAGAAGAATGCCCGCTTCGCTTGCTTAACTTCTGATGTTCTTCATTCGTGATCAGAGGGCAGTGCACATACACCGGAACCTCCCATCCAAACGCTTCATACAAACGGTTATATTTCGGCGAAGAAGAAAGGTATTCGTTTCCCCTGACAATATGGGTGATCCCCATCAGATGATCGTCTACGACATTGGCAAAATTATAGGTCGGGTATCCGTCGGATTTGATCAAAATCATATCGTCCAGTTCCGCATTGTCTACTTCGATCCTTCCGTAAATCTCGTCGTCAAACACCGTTGTCCCCGTCCTCGGGTTGTTCTGTCGAATCACATACGGGATTCCTGCCGCCAGTTTTTCTTCGATTTCCTCCTTGCTAAGCCCCAGGCAGTGTTTATCGTAGATACTGATCTCTTTCCCGGCAACCGTCTCTTTTAATCCTTCCAGGCGCTCTTTATCGCAAAAGCAATAATAGGCTTCTCCTTTTTCAATCAGCTCTTTTGCATAAGATAAGTAAATCCCCTCTGCCTGCCGCTCGCTCTGCACATACGGACCCACTCCGCCGTCCTTGTCGGGACCCTCGTCGTGGATCAGTCCCGTCTTTTGCAACGTACGGTAAATAATCCCGAGCGCTTCTTCCATAAAACGTTCCTGATCGGTATCCTCTATCCTTAAAATAAAATCGCCGCCCGCATGTTTTGCGATCAAATACGCATATAACGCAGTCCTCAAATTTCCCACATGCATTCTTCCCGTAGGGCTCGGCGCAAATCTTGTTCTGATTTTTTCCATGTTCTGCCTCCGTATCTGCCAAATATTTTTATACGCAATTTTAAAGACACTTTAGCACAGAATTCCAAACTTGACAAGCGTTTCCTGCGGCGGGTCCAAAGTTTCCCATCTCCTTATTTTTTCACCTTTGCTTTTGATGAGAGTCCTTTTTTCTTTAACAGTTTTTTGTAAGCAGACAATTTCTTTGCCGGCACTTTCACCTTCAGCTTTTTATAATTGCTGCTCCCCGCTTTGGTAAATGCCTTGTTCCCGACTTTTTTTGCCGTAAGTTTTGTCGTTTTTATCGTGATATTTTTCAGTTTTTTACAGTTATAAAACGCCTGTTTCCCTATTTTTGTTACCTTCTTCGGGATCACTACGGAGGTTAAGGATGTACAGTTCTTAAACGCATGATTCCCGATCGTCTTTACGGAATCCGGGATTTTGACCTGTTTCAGTGTTTGGCTGCCTTGAAAAGCATTTGCTTTTATCGCCGCTACCTGATAATCCGCCCCATCAAAGGTTACTTTTGAAGGAATCGACACAGAAGACGCTTTTGTATTTCCCGCTTTTGTAAATTCCACGACAAAACCTGCTGTTACGACAGTATAGACGTTTCCGTCTTCAGCGGTAAACTTTGTTCCCGGTTTGGGAGGTTTTTTCGTTGATGGTTCTGGATTCTCATTTTCATCATGCAAAGAATCTCCAGATCCGTCTTCTCCTGTGCTCAGTGGCCTTTTTTCTTCTTTTTTGCATACAAGGCACCATCTTACTTCTCCATCGATGTTGGAAAAATGGAGCCACTCACTCCAGTTATGTCCCTTTGCCGGAATCATCTCCTGCTTTTTCTCTCCGCATCTGATACAGGTATAAACGCAGATTCCACCCTCTTCACAGGAAAACTCTGTTTCGAATACCCCTCCGTTCCACAAATGCTCCCCTTCACAGGAATCCTGTATCGCCACGTTTTCTAAGCGATATGGATTTACCGTATAAAACCGTACGCTATTCCCGTCCGATACATACCACTTCACTGCACCGCTGCCCGTTACAGCCGGCTGGCAGTCTGACAGGCGCATATCTGTCTTTATAATATCCGAAATCTGGTTTCCGTCGCCGTCGACGGTTACCATCTTTGTCCAGACAGTTTCCACACCTTCGTAACTCTCCTCCCAAAGAATCAAAAACTGCCAGTCATTCATTTTAACCAGTTGCGGCGTTTTCGGTACCACTCCGTCTGTTTCTTGGTAATCCGTAAGCCAGACAATCTTATTTTTTGTCAGGCTCTTGTTGGTTACTGTCAGGAAAATATTTCTTTGTCCGGTCGCAGAATAATTTTCTTCACTCGACTGATCCACAGAATTTCCTGCAATCAGGCAATGATCTGCCGAAAGTTCAAAACCTCCCGCCGATACGCCCGTCGCATTATTTCCAAAACCTCCCTGTATAGGCAGCGGCAGCGTATACCTGACATTTGTAATCTCCTCATCCACACCGGCGCGTGTCAGGGCTATTGCCCTAGGTCCCCCGTCGCCGTGATCCACACGGTACACATATGTACCGTCTGTCCGGACAAATTGATTGAACGAATGGCTTACGTAACCCGCCTGGGAAATGTTCAGTACATCGTAATAGGACTGCAGTTCTGTCATATCTGCCTCGTTTACGACATAAGTCATGTTCGCCTGATGACGCAGTCCGTCATTTGACAGGTACATTTTATGGCACGTATGGATATAAAGCTTTCCGTTCGTTTCCGCCATGCGCAGGGAACCGGCGTCAAACGGAGTATGGGTATTCGCGCCATATACCGAATATTGGCCTATTTGCTCCCAGTCCTTTGAATATTTTACGGCACGCATGATTTCAAAACTGTCGCTCTCCTGCTCATTTTCCTGCCCAAATACCAAGAAATTGTAATCCTCCCCTGCAAAAAATCCTCCAAACAGCGGAAGCGGCGGCTCTATCGTCCAGCTGTTGATACGGCTTCCGTCTTTTGCATATGTTTCTATCAAAACTCCTTGGTCCCTGATATACTCCACCCTCTCTAAAGTCTCGCCTTCTCTTTCCGTCAGATACGAATTTACAGGACGGCTCCATGCCTGATAATTATTCATTGAAATATTTTGGCTCACCGTTCCATTCGAAATAACGGTTCCTCCCTGCTCATTTACACCCTCTTTCTCCTGTACTGTAACATGATGGCTGGCTCTTAAAGTCCCGCTGACATTTGACACCGTAATTTCCGTCTCTCCCGGTTTCCATGCGGTCAAATCTCCATTTTCCGATACGGATGCAGTATGCTTATCCTGGCTGGTCCATTCATAATAAGCCCTGTATGGTTTATTGTGGTTTATTTCCAGATGCTGGGACTCTCCCACCCGCATCGAAGCTTCCCCTGTAATTCCGATTTCCTCTGGGTCGCTCCAATCCACTGTTTCCACATAGTAAACATCATTTTCTTTCTCAATCAGAACCAGCGTTTCATCCATCCAGAACATATTGAATACATAATGGGCCGTATCGTATTCTGCGGTTCGCTTGCCCGTTTTTATATCGTATTCTGTCAGGCGCCGTCCATTTTCATATAAAATCAGGCTGTCATGCCCCTCATGGTAAACCGTGCGCACACCGATACTGGAAGTATCGTTATAGCTGTCCTCCTGCTCATATTCTGTCGGTTCTCTCAGATACTTTTGGCAGATGTCAAGATCCTGTGCATGAGAATCCATCACCTGCACCACGCCTGATGCTGCACTGACTCCCGTCAGATAACGGCCGCCCAGCAAAGCCGCATTGTTTTGGTGCTTTTTCGATGCATTCTGGCAAAGATACATAATACCGTCTATCTCCCGTGTAACTATTCCGCTTTCCAAAAACGAACTATATACGCTTACTTGTTTTATTACGTTATCCGTAACATTGCCCATACGAAGCACAAGACCCGGATGCGAATATCCCCAGGAATAAAAATCATAAAACGCCTCTATATAAAAATTTCCGTTTACACTGTCAAAACCACTGAAGCGGTATACGCGTGTTCCCGAAGCCATCCAGGAAAGAAGCGTTCCCTCCGGATTAAAAAGGAAAATTCTATGGTTATTTTGGTTGCTGCCGTTATCCGCCGCAACATAAATACGCCCCAAATCATCGGCGCCCACGGCTGTAGCCATATATCCCGAGATCTGGAAAGACCGTTCTACTTTCCTTTTCAGCAAATCATACACCGTACATTTCTGCCGGTATACGATATACAGCTTTTCCCCTGTACTGTAAGAACCGGAACACCCGGAAAATGTATATACAGGAGTCTTTTGCCCCGATGCCAGTGAATAAAAACTAAGCTCATTTCCATTCAGGAAATAAATTCCATTTTGCTGCACGCACGGAATCTGCATCGTTTCCGTATCAATCGATGTATAAGAAAGCGCTTCCTGCGGCAGTTCCGTCACTTCAGCCTGCGGAATCTCATAAATCTCTCCCGTAACGGTAAATGTTTTCTCTGCCTGATAAACATTGTCCAGGCTTCTCACAGAAACCGTAACCTCTCCCGGACGATACGCCGAAAGCGTCCCGTCTGAGGCGACTCCGGCTATCTCCGGCGCGCTGCTCGTCCATTCAAAATCCAATGCAAGCTCCGGATCCAGCTTTGCAGAAATCTTCAGCGCATCGCCCACTGCAAGAGTATCCGCTTCTACATCCAGTTGTAAATCCCGGATGCCTGCCAGTTCATCCAAATCCACCCAGGTTTTCTCCCTCGGGTATTCAAGATTCTCCGTCTTTTCCGTCCATCCGTACTTGGAAAAACCACAGTAGATCGTAATGCTCTCTGTATTTATAGCATTATACGATCCAAACCTCGGCGCATCTCCTTTAAATACCAGGCTCTTTAAGGAAACACACTCCGAAAAAGCCCCGCGCCCAAGATAACTTAAACTTTCCGGGAAATATACGCACCGCAGGTTCCTGTTTTCATTCGCCGCATAATCTTCGATTCTTGTTACGCTTTCCGAAATGCTAAGCGTTTCCTGCGGAAAGTTCTCCGGAATCAGCAAAAGCTGCGTTTTTTCTTTATTATATAGAATTCCGTTATCTGAACTGTAGCTTTCATTCCCCGGTTCCACCTCAATTGATTTCAGGCCGCTGCAGCCGTCCAAAATCTCCGAACCAATAGAGGAAACCCCTTCCGGCAGTTTCAGGTTTTCCAGCTTTATGCAGCCTGCCAGCGCACAATTCCCAATCTCCGTAATGCTTCCTGCCAGCCGGATATCTTCCAGCTGATCCAGTCCATAGAACGCATATGCGCCAACAGAAGTAATCCCTTCCTGAATTGTTACAGAAGTAATAAAGCCCCGGCAAACAAGAAAGGGCGACATTTCTTCTCCATAATACGCATAATCCTTCATAGCCCCGCTTCCGCTGATTACCAGCTCTCCTGTATCCGGATCCAACGACCATTCTGCATGTTCTCCGCAGCTTCCCGAAAGCGAATCCAGCGGAAGAAATGTTACTCGATTTTGTGTATCCTCCGCATAGTCCTGTACCGCTGTCCCCCTATGTCCCGCCAGCACCATTTCCAGCGGAAGATATGTCCCACTGCTTCCATTTACACAATAATACCCAAAAGCCCGCGCGCCGATCTCCGTCACACTGTCCGGAACGCTCGCCTGTGTCAGCGCAGTACAGCCAAGAAATGCGCCCTCGCCAATAGACGTAACGCTTTCCGGAATCGTGACCCGCTCAACAGAACCCAGAAAACGAAAAGCAAACGGCGTGACGGAAACGACTCCGTCCGGAATCTCAAGCTCTATGGGATTCTCCGTTCCCTGGTATGCATATGCCGCTTTTCCGAACACAATAACGCCGTCTTTTTGTGCTTTCAGAAATGGCGTTCCCAGAAACGCATCTTTTCCGACCCACTCTACACTCTCTGGAACTGCCGCTCTCTCCAGTGCGGTACAGCCCTCAAATGCGGAGGCTCCAATCGAATGTAGGTGTTCCGGAAGCTCTACCTCCACAATCTCCTTATGTTTTTTAAATACGGCGTCCGCGATTTTCGTCACACCCTCCGGCACCGCAACCGATGTTCTGCTGCCGTTGTATTGATACAGCATCCCATTCCCCAGTACCACAAATTCACGTCCCGAAAAGCTATTCTCATAAGCAGTACCGCTAAACGCATCCGAGCTAATCACACTCAGGCTGTCCGGCAAAATTACTTCCGCTAAGTTGTTGCAGCTTGCAAACGCTATTTCCCCGATCGACGTCACGCCTTCCGGTATCTCGATCCTTGTCATGGCGCACTGTCCAAATGCATTTCCTCCAATTTTCCTGATTCCTTTTTGAAGCACCACTTCCCGCAGTTTTCTGCAGCCAAAGAAAAGGTTTTCTGCTATCTCTGTAATCCCGGATGGCAAAGTAATTCTCTCCAGCTCATAACACTGTGTAAATGCGCCTCTCCCAATCTCCGTCACACTGTCCGGAATCTGAATATCCGAAAGTTTCCAATTATCAAAAAATGCGGAAGCCCCGATTGTTTTCAGCCCGGCAGGCAAACGTACGCTCTTTAGGTTATAGCAGTGCAAAAAAGCATCCATCCCGATTGTCGTCACAGTCGACGGAATCGTTACCTGCTCCAGCTTTTCGCAGGAACTGAATGCAAAATCTCCGATACGGTTTATGCCCTCCGGCATACGAACGGTCCTTAGCTCCCGAAAACCGGAAAAAGAAGAATTCCCGATGGCTGTGATCCCGTCCCCGACGATTACCGTAGTAATCCTGTCCAGGTAAGGAGAAAAAGAAGAACTCACTCCCCCCATATTATCCATATCACCGGAACCGCTAAACGTAAGCGTTCCCGTTGATAAATCAATGGAATAGGTAATACTGCTCCCATAAGAGCCCTCCACGAGATCCCCAGCAGCCGTTTTGGCGCCATTCCCCGCTTCCCGCTTGTTTCCTTTCCTTTTCTCTTTTTGTTCGTCTCCTTCATTCACCAGGTTCCATTTTGTATTCTCATCCAACACTCCGCCGTTTATCTGTATCCAGCTATCGTCCGGCTCTATTGGCGCTCCTTCTATAAAGTCCTCTGTTTCGCCCGGATTCACCGCTTCCCCGTCCGTCTCATCCGCAAGCCGTACTTGCGGGCTGTCGTCTCGCCCGGCTGCCTCTGCCGCTTGTGCTCTTCCCTGCGCGGCTTCTGCCATACAGGGCTGCAATGCCAAGACCGCACACAAAATTACTGAACATATTCGTTGTTTCATAATTCTCCCCTCTCCCCTAATTCACCAGTATCCTTTTAATACTTCCAATTATACGCCCCTTTTCCGAAAAATTCAATTTAATCTCCATATTCTTCCGCCATATGCATATGATACAGCTTCTCGTAAATTCCTCCTTTTTCCAGCAGCGCCTGGTGGCTGCCCTCTTCTGCAATGCCCTCTTCCGTCAGAACCAAAATCCTCTCTGCATTTTGTATCGTCGTCAGCCTGTGCGCGATGACAAATGTCGTCCTCTCTTTTGCCAGGCGCTCCAGGGAATCCTGCACGACTTTTTCGCTTTCGTTATCCAGGGCAGAAGTTGCCTCGTCAAAAATTAAGATCGGAGGATTTTTCAAAAATACCCGGGCAATGGACAGCCTCTGCTTCTGTCCGCCGGACAGCTTGATCCCCCGCTGGCCGATATCCGTCTCATATCCGTTGGGCAGCGACAGAATAAACGCATGGGCATTTGCGTTCTTTGCAGCCTGTATCACCTCTTCCCGGGAAGCATCCGGCTTCCCGTAACGGATATTGTCATACACCGTTCCCACAAACAGATACACATCCTGCTGCACGATTCCGATCTGATCCCGAAGACTCTTTAAAGAAAGCGAACGGATGTCTTTTCCGTCCACCAAAACCGCGCCTCCCGTCACATCATAAAACCTGGGAATCAGACTGCAGAGCGTGCTTTTACCCGCTCCGGAAGAACCGACAATCGCAACGTACTCCCCCGCATCCACATGGAGATTAATGTGGCTTAACACTTTCTCGCTGCCCTCCTCGTAGCGGAAGGAGACATTGTCAAAATCAACGCTGCCCTTCACCCCGGACAGGCATTCGGCATTTGGACAGTCTTTGATATCCGGCTCAATGGCCAGGATTTCCAAAAAGCGCTCAAACCCGGTATATCCGTTCTGGAACTGCTCCGTAAAATCAATCAGTGTTTTAATCGGTTCCGTCAGCACATTGATATAGAGCAAAAATGTGATCAGATCCGTCACTTCTATCCTGCCATAAGAGATAAATATTCCTCCCGCCGCGAGCACTGCCACGGTAATCAGCAGGGAAAACGAGCTCAATCCCGCATGGTAACCGCCCATATAAAAATAGCTGTTTTTCTTTGCCTCCAAAAACCCGCCGTTGCCCTGCCGGAATTTTTCATTTTCTATCTCTTCATTTGCAAACGATTTGACCACGCGGATACCCGAGAGATTATCTTCGATCCGGCTGTTAATGTCCGCTATTTTTTCCCGATTCCTGCGAAACGCCCGTTTCATCCTGCCATTGAAAAAATAAGCGTAGACAAACATCACCGGCACAAGGGCAAACGCCGCAGCCGTTAACATCGGACTGATATACGTCATAATCACAAACGCTCCGCAGATTTTAATCAGGGAAATCACAATATTTTCCGGGCCGTGGTGCATCAGTTCCGTAATATCGAACAGATCCGTCGTAATCCGTGCCATCAGCGCTCCCACTTTCTGATTGTCATAAAAGGCAAACGAAAGCTTCTGGAAATGCGCAAACACTTCCGCACGCATATCGTATTCGATCTTTGCTCCCATCACATGACCGTAATTGCTGATAAAAAAATTGCAGAAGCAGGAAATTGCCACCAGTCCTGCCATTATAACTCCAAGATACAGGATTTCCCTCACGGCTTCTTCTCTTTCCAGATAAATAATCGATGACGTAATATAGCGGGCAATCAGCGGTATGGCAAGCGCAACTGCAGACGCCGCAATGGCAAACAGCATGTCCGCAAAAAACACGCCCCGGTAAGGTTTGTAATAAGAAATCATTTTTTTCAGGTTCTTCTTCATCGTTTTCAGTCCTCTCTCTAATTTAGCATACGAAACTCTGTTTCTCTTTCTTTTAACGGCTGCTCTTCCGATTCGATTCCTTCTATCCTAATCGGCCTGGTCTGGTCCAAAGACCAGACCAGCGCATTTATCTCATCTTCCTTCCCCTGTGCTTCCATCTCCACCGTTCCGTTGCCAAGATTGCATACCCATCCGGTCAGTCCGCGCTGCCGGGCTCCATAACAGGCGCGGTAGCGAAACCCTACGCCCTGTACCCTTCCGCTGAAAATAAAATGTTTCCGAATGATCCGATCCATGCCGTCTCCTCCTGTCTGTTTACTCATCCCTTCTGACCTCCCCGTTTCTTATGCTGCCGGATCTGAAAGCTTCCGCCGTGCCAAAAACCCGAAAAGAGGAATGACCGCTTATCATTCCTCTTTTGGCTTTCTCAACTGTATTTACATGCGTTCCGGCGCCGAAAATCCAAGTACCTCGATACACCGTTCCAAAACGCCCTTCGTCAGCGCAAGCAGACAGATATAACTTGCCCGGACATCTTTTCTTTCCTCTGTCAAAATCTTCGTCTCATGGTAAAAACGGTTCAATGCATTGGCAAGACCGTAAATATACGCACAGACTTTATGCGGCGCAGTTTCTGCAAACGCAGCCTCCATTGCCGCGGAAAAACGGCTGATTTCCAGCATCAGCGCCTTTTCGCTTTCCGATTCCGCCGGAAGTATCCGATCGCCCGAACATCCGCCGTCAAGCGCACGGTATTTTGCCAATATGGATTTGATGCGGACAATCGTATACAGAATATACGGTCCCGTATTGCCCTCAAATGACGTAAACCGTTCGATATCAAAGATATAGTCTTTTGACGCCTGATTGGACAGATCGCCGTATTTAATGGCAGATAATGCAACCTGCTTTGCCGTCTCCTTTGCTTCCGCTTCATCCGTGACCGAATGGTTATCCAGGATCTTTTGATACATTTCTTCGTTGATTTCGGATACCAGGCTCTCTAAGCGCATGACGCCGCCTTCCCTTGTTTTAAAAGGCTTGCCGTCCCTGCCGTTCATCGTTCCAAAGCCCTGGAACGTAAGACGCGTATCCTCTCCAACCAGACGCGTTTTTCTTGCACAGCGGAATACCTGTGTAAAATACAGCTCCTGGCGTTTATCCACCACATAAATAATTTCATCCGGATGATACTCTTTCATACGCCAGACAATCGTGGCAAGATCCGTCGTATTGTACAGGGAAGCGCCGTCCGATTTCAAAATCATACAGGGAGGAACTTCTTTTGCATCCGTCTCTTCCTTTACGTCGACGACCAAAGCGCCTTCGCTGATATATGCGTACCCGTCGTCCTTCATTTTTTGGACCATATCCGGAATAAACGGCTGCGCGTCCGATTCCCCTTTCCACAGATCAAAAGAAACGTTTAAATTTTCATAATTTCGTTTCAGGTCCGATACGGATACCTCTAAGATATGGGAAAGCAGCGCCTGATATCCCGCCCTGCCGTTCTGCAGTTCATATGTTGCCTGCATCGCCGCTTCTTTATACGCGTCGTCTTCTTTGGATTTTGCGCTCGCCGTCGGATAGATTTCTTCCAGCTCGGATATGGTAAACGGCGCTTCTTTGGGATATTCCCCCTGATACTGCTCATCAAAATAAACAAGATCCGGCTTTCTTTGGGAAAGTTCCGTAATGATCAGCCCCATCTGTAATCCCCAGTCTCCAAGATGTACGTCGCCGATCATGGTATGGCCCATAAACCTTCCGATCCGTTTGATGCTCTCTCCGATGATTGCAGATCTTAAATGCCCGATATGCAGCGGCTTTGCCACATTGGGACCGCCGTAATCGATCATGATCTTCTTGGGCGAATTCGTTTTCTCACATCCGAAACGCTCCTGATCCTCCGACATCTTCTGCAGATAACCGGCCAGGTATCCGGGATCTATCTTAAAATTGATAAATCCCGGCTTCACCGATTCTGCCGCGGCAAACATTGCATGGTCCGAAAGCTTTGCCGCAATTTCATCCGCGATCAGAAACGGCGCCTTTTTGTATTCCTTTGCCGCCGCCAACGCGCCGTTGCACTGATATTCACACAAATCCGGCCGGTTTGAGAGCGTTACTTTTGCATATTTTTTATCATATCCGCATTCTGTAAATGCCTGTTCTGTTTCCTCGGTAATTAAATCTAATATCTTTTTCATCTCTTATCTCACACAACCCTGACACTGGATTTTTGTCCTTTCTTTTTAAACTTCTTTGCATAGGCTTTACGCTGACTTTTCGGAACTTTAATCTTACAGGAAGCGGAAACGCCTTTTAACGCTTTTTTGCCGACTTTCTTTAATACTTTTGACTCTACTTTAATCGTCTTTAACTTTCCGTCCCCAAGGAACGCCGAAGCTCCGATCGTCTCAACATATTTGCCGATCGTTACGCTGCGCAGGTTCTTATTTTGTGCAAACGCTTTTTTTGCAATTTCCGTCACTTTATAGGATACTCCGTTATAGGAAACGGATGCCGGAATTTTTACACTTTTCTGCGTTTTCTTCTGCGGTTTCAGATAAGTAACCGTATATGCATCGTCAGTGTCTTTCGTAATCTGATACCAGCTCTTTTTATATAAGAATTTCGTTCCTGCCAGAGAAACTTTTTTCGGTTCTGCTTTCACCAGATTCCGGATTGCCTGATATAAAGTTTCCGTCGCTTGTTTGATGGATTCCGCATTGTTTGTCAAAAGCGCCTTCTGCAAAACCGTATACGCGGAAAGAAGCTTATCGTAAGACTCTTTCGTATATTCGGATTTTATGGCTTTGTACCGGTTTGCTTCCGAAATTGCCGTCTGGGCATTCTTAAGAATTTCAGGATCTATCTGATCGCCTCCCGGTGTTTCTTCTTTTTCCAGTCCCCAGGCGCCTGATGCCGTATTTCTCGGTTTTACGGACCAAAGAAGTTCGGTCAGATTCCACTCATGTAAATTCGTGTAATTCAGCACTTCAAAATCGTCGGCGTTCTGATCGGTATCTACAAAACAAATTCTGCGGATCGCCTTATTCTTTGAAATGATCGTATCGTCCTGGGATACATCGGTCAGTGCCGTACCCTCTGCCGAAGCTTCATTGACAGATACGCCGTCTGCCTGGGTTTCGCCTTTCTGCAAAAGCACGCGGTACTTTTTATTATTGATCGTCAGATTCTCCCAGGAAAGATCCGGCTCTGCAATAGAAACCGGTGCGCTTGCAGCGTTTAGAGAAGCTGCGCAGCGGATCAGATACGAATGTCTGGACGGGATGCTTCCCGTAAGCGTCAATTCCTCCGTAACATCTTCCGACTGATACCGGATACTGTATCCGCTAAGGTCGACGTCTGTATCCGTGGGATTATATAATTCAATAAAACTATGGGAAATCGGCGCATCTTTTTTCCCTCCGTCGCCATAGACCTGATGAATGATCAGATGCCCGCGCTGCGCTTCTACCACACGGATCGCCGATTCCATAGACCCGGTCAGCTTTCCTTCGATCGCCTCATCGGCGCTTATCACTTCTACGGAAATCTTCTTCCCTTCCAAAGACGCATCTGTCGGGAGAAATCTTTCGGATGCGCCCTCTATTTCCACGCCGTCTGCTTTCCATCTGCAGATCATTTCACCGGCATAACTGGTTTTCTCCAATACAATATCTGCATACAACAGCGCGCCTGCAACCGCATTGCCGCGGATGGAAACCGTACCTTTCAATTCCGTCGGTTCCGGCTCCGGCTCTTCTGCTCTCCATGCGCCGTCTGCAAGACATCTGGGCTTCATCTGTTCTATTTCCGTCTCTCTGTAATCTACCGTTGCAAAATCAACCAGGTTGTTGTTTGTATCTGCAAACCGCACTCTGCGGATCGACTTCTGTTTGCTGATTGCCCCGTCCGGAAGCTGTTCTCCCTCCTGTTCTATATAACCTTCATTGACCGACACACCGTCCGCCAGATTTTGTTCTCCGTCTCGTAAAAGAATTTTGAAACGCTTATTATCTATTGTCTGCGTCCACGCCTGATCGTACCGGTCGTCCGCAATCGTCAGATAAAACTGATAGTCCGGCGTAACGATCGTCTGCGCCTCACAGCGGATCAGATACGAATGATTGGCAGGAATTGTTTTGGCATCGAGCGTTAAGACTTCTTCACTGCCTGCTGTCCCGCCGTTCTTTCCCTGGGAAGAATAGGCAATGGTATATCCTGCAAGGCTGATATCCTGATCGGTCGGATTATACAGCTCAATAAAGCTGTGCGATACCGCGGAATCTTCATTTGCGCCGCCGCCGTATACCTGATTGATGATCAAATGGTCATTCAAGACAACCACTTTAATCACCGGTTTCGTTGCAGCGCTTACCATCGATCCCGTTTCCCAGTTGCTCGTCACTTCTACCGTAATGACTTTTCCTTCCTCCGCATCGGTCAGCGTATAGCTCTCCTGTATTGCCCGTTCAATCGGCACGCCATCCGCTTTCCACTGGTACGACAGCTTACCCGTATTATTCGTATCAGACACAACCGCTTTTACTGTGCATCCTACCCTTGCAAGTCCCTGAATGTCTACCGTTCCTGTCAATGCATCTGCCTGAATTGTTTTTTGGAACAACGTATAATCGCTGATGCACACGTCAATGGACGTACCGTTATACGTCCCCTTATTTGTGATTAAATTTCCGGAAGCATCCATTGCACGTACCTGTACAACGTTATTGACATATGCCTTTTTCTCTATATTTTTCTCAAGTCCCGCCGTCCCGTCATTTAAGGTAAGCACGGCCTTCCCTTCCGTTACGTCCACAGTGTCCGCCAAAATGCCGTTAATATAAAATCCTATCTTGGCAATCGATGTATCTGTAACAGACGCCGTATAGGTTGTCTCTTTCTCCGAAGTTTCCGTATCGACCGCTACAGAGATCTTTCCTTTGGTATCCTGGTATTTTAAGAAAGAATCAAGCAGTCCGTCCACAGAAACCTTTGACGACGCTGCATCCGGTACTTTTGTTTCCGACCATCCAAACTGCTGATCCATCCATCTTAAGCGATTCTGCAGATATGTCTGAAAGCGTTCAACGCCCGCATCAAAGCTCGGCTCTTCATAAGCACAGCTTCCGGATAAGCTTCCTTTCAGATTATAATTAGATGCTCCCGATTCCGCCAGATACTCTCTCTGCTGATCGATAATGCCGCCGTCTTTTGCAATATCTTCAAATTTCTCCCGATAGTCCCAATAGCATCCGTACAGCTTTTCTACAAAATAGGGATCTCCGATCAGATAACGGTACCAGGACTCTTTCTGTTCCTGCAGAAAACTTCCCGCCTGACACGTGACTGCCATCCATCTGTCATACTCACTGGTCTCTCTCTGGCTGATAATACTGTTTGACGTCCAGTCCATATCCCATACCGGTCCGATCTGAAGTTTTTTGCCGAGATCCTTATACATAAACGTACTCTTCTTCATGGTTTCCGTATTCCAGTAAAATTCATTTAACAGAAGATATTTCACCAGGGAATCCATATCCACCAGATCCGTATAATGCCGGCGTCCTTTAAAATCCGTTGTAAAATTAGAAGCGTTCTCTTTCCTCTGCGTCTCTGCAATATCCACATAATAATCCGGTGCATGCACCGTATCTTCTACCGCCTGAATATATTCCCGCGCATAATCATACAATGCGTCGCATTTTTGTTTACTGCTATCCACATACTCCGTAGCGCCTTCTCCAGCTCCTGTAGTCGGGCGGATAAACTCCGGGCTCTTGAACATGATCGGCTGATTGGACGTCGTCCGGAATTTGGACACTTCATCATAATATCCGTCCAGTTCAAAAAGAAAACCCCCGGATACATCCACGCCGCCGGATGAATTTTTCGGTAGATGAATGGCATAATCGGAAATTTGATAGGTTTTGCCCTGAAACGATACGCTTCCGCTCGTAATCCAGTACATATTCTGACTCATATGCTCTTCCAGCGCATCCTGACTGACGGTCTGCCCGTTTGCTTTTTCTGCCGCTGCAATCGCGTCCGCCGCATCCTCCGCAAGATCTTCCCAGTTAAAAATATTAACGCGGCTTTCCTGCACGCGGACATTTCCCACAAGCTGATAATTTCCGGCGTACTTACCGTTTAAAATAAGCTCCACATGCGCAGACGGCAAATTCGGCTCTATGCCCATCTCTTTCGCAAGATCGTAAGAGGTCTTGTTCCGAAGCAAAGACTCATCCATAAAATTGGCAAGCAAAGCCCAGTGCTTACTCTCTCCAAAACCAAGCAGATTTTTCTTTTTACCCAGTTTGAGCTTATAGGGACGTTTCCCGCCGCTGTTGACCGACTGATGCCAGGTACTGTTTCCACGGCCGCGGATCTCGATTGCGCCGTCATACAAATCGATCTGTTCACTCTGCTGGAACGTATCATTGCCCTGCACACGCATGGAAGCGCCCTCATAATCCGTCTTGCTGTCGATGCTGCTGCCGTCGTCCGTATCGATATAGACAACCGGAAGTTTACTGATATACATCTGAATCGGCCCGCATTCTCCAAGGTCTGCTCCGCTGCCATCTGTAAGCTTTGCCGTTACCGACAGCATTTTATTCAAATCTTCTTGCACAGGCGTAAAGGCATCTGCCGTCCCTCTGGAAACTCCGTCTACGCTCCAATGATACGTACATAACGTACCCTCCGGTGCTCCCGTCAGAGAAGCCGTTACGGCTGGGCCGACTTTTTCATACCCCTGGTCAAATTTCAGCGTAAGGTTTGCTTTTACCGTAAGTGAAAACGTTTTTGTTTTCCCTGATTTTGTAGCAGCCGTCAGCGCCACGCTGACCGCCCCAAACTGCGGGTTCACCGTCGCCGTTCCGTCCGCGGCATTGATGCGGATCGCAGTTTCGTTATCACTTGTCCAGGTAAGCGCTTCCGTCTCTGTTCCGATCCTAATACTTGTCGGAACCGTAAAATTCTGCGTCACCGAAGAAAACGTATCGCCGGACGCAAGACTTAACTTCAATCCTTCCAAAGCCAGCGTTTCCCTCAAGTCTTCGGAATTGACGCACTGTGTCAAAATCATATAATTACCGGCAGCTGCCGTCCACTTACTTTCATCCAGCCCTGCCAGAAGTTTAGATCCCTGAAGCTGTTCCGTAGAAACTGCCGTTCCCGTATTGGACAACCCGGAACGGTAATAGCAGCTGCTGAAATTCTGCGTCATATCTCCGCCGCTGATTCCGAATCCGCCGTCCCCTTTATAACTTACATCGCCGGTAAATACACATGATGATACCGAAATAGGCGGCTGTTTTGCAGCTCTTCCGATAATTCCTCCCGCATAGTTGGATCCGGTGGAACTTCCGCAGACAATATCTGTCCCGATATAAATATTGCTGATGGCCACACCGCTGTTTGTCCCCGACGTATCGTTCGGGCGCATTTCACCGATCAGCCCTCCGGCGCCTACCACGTCTCCGGCATTCGACCGATTTCCCTGGATCTTTCCCCCAACAATTGCGATATTGTCAATCTCCGCATTTTTATTGACCTCGCCTGCCAGGCCGCCCAGCGAAAGATATGCGTTATCCACCTCGGCAGTCATATCGACCTCAATATTAAGATCCGTTAAGATCAGATTTCGGACAGACGCTTTATCGTCCGCTTTATCGCTTCCAATCATTCCGAATAATCCATACTGCCATTCTTGGGCTGAGCTTTCTTTCTTTTGAATCGTAAGATTGGAAATCACATGGCACTCTCCGTCAAATGTCCCGGTAAAAACATTTGCACCGGAAGAAGACCCCCTTGCGCCCTCTCCGCCTCCGATCGGCGTAAAATTTCTGCCTGTCATATCAATATCGCTCGTCAGACGGTAGTCCCCGTCCAGCGGATAATTCGCATCGGTTCCGATCTTCTCAAGATCTGCCGCAGAATCGATCGCAATCGGTTCTGCCGCTTTGGCTTCCCCGGCGGGTATTAGTCCGATTCCCGAGCAGATTAACCCAAATGTCAGTACAAGACTGATTCCCTTGTCCCAAATACGTTTCGTGTTCCTGCCGTTCATTCAAAACCTCCATTCTTTCACGTACACGCAAACCTTCTTTCTGCAAAATCACTATCACACGCTGCGACTTATTTTTGCGTACGTTTCCTTTGCTTTTACATTCTTCTATTCATTTTTCTGTCGTATACAACTACCGTCTTCTGCATCCGCAACGGATACCGCCATGGCGTACTGCTCTGCATGCCGCATTTCTACCAACTTTTTATCATATGCAATACAGCCGTGATTCTTCCATGGATCATTAAAATAATACGACTTCTCGTCATATCCGACCAATAGCATACAATGCTCATTGGAAATCCAGGTAAACAACGATCCGTCAGAAAGCAGCCAATCCGGCCCGGGGACCGTTTCCTTTAAATCGATACTTGCCCAGAAAATCACCGGCATATCGCGGTTGATAAAGCGTTTTAAGAGCTCCTCCATCTCCATGCCTGTGACATCGTCTGCCCGCAATTGCACCCGGCGGTCTGCAAATACACGGTTTAACGCCCGTACAATCACCGGCGCATAACAGCCGAACGACTCGCTGTCATATGGGCTTCCCGCAAATCCGGTACATGGATGCGGTCCATAGAGCTTTCCGTCCTTTTTTTGCATCGGCTCCTGTTCCAGATAATATTCTATAAATTCATCCGGGGAGACAGAAATCCCGAGATATGCAAGCAGCATCACTGCGGAAATACTTTCGCAGCCCGTCGGATATTCCTTTGTCTGGTCTATATAAGGTACAGAAATCAGTTTTTTCATACGTCCGCCCCACCGCGGCTTTTTTTAGAAATGGCAAATAATACCAGAAAAAGGATTCCCGCAGAACTGCCGAGTGAAACGACCCAGTTTTTGCTGATGCCGGCAATCACATAACCGACGGCGCAGATCACTGCAACAATCATGGCATACTGCATCTGCGTCTGCACATGATTGATATGGTTGCTCTGTGCTCCGGCAGACGACATAATCGTCGTATCGGAAATCGGTGATACATGGTCTCCGCACACGGCTCCCGCCAAAACCGCAGAAACGGCAATAATCATCATTTCATCGTCCAGGCCCGCATACATATTCACCACGATCGGAACTAAAATTGCAAACGTTCCCCAGGAAGTTCCGGTGGAAAATCCCAAAAACAGCGCAATCCCAAACATAACCGCCGGAATCACCGCGCTCGCCGTCATACTTGTACCTACTACGCTTCGGACAAACTCTGCGATTCCAAGATTATCTCCCATTCCTTTCAACGTCCATGCAAACGTCAGGATTAAAATCGCAGGCATCATCAATTTCGCACCCTCTGCCAATGACTGCATAAAGTTATGAAACGAAATGACTTTTCTCGGAAGATAGAGAAGCGCCATAAAAATCACCGTTACGGTCGTTGCAAAAATCAGGCTCATTTCCGCATCACAGTTTGCAAACGCATCAACCACATTGCCCGCACCGCCCAAATATCCGGTGTATACCATGCCAAAAACTGCCGATACGATCAATACGGCGACAGGAAGCACAAGATCGATCACCTTTCCGTTCGGATTGATCTTTTTGTCTTCCTGCATCGACGCAAACTCTTCCCCGCCGGAAGTAAACAAATCCCCGTCTGCCGCATGAATTTCATGTTTTTTCATCAGACCGAAATCAAAATTCCAGGCAATGACCAAAAAGACCATTCCGATCGTCAAAAGCGCATAGAGATTATATGGAATTGTACGCAGAAACAACTGAAATCCCGTCAGGGAACTATCTTCCGGCACATAGGAATTTACGGCGGCAGCCCAGCTTGAAATCGGAGCAATAATACAGATCGGAGCCGCCGTCGCATCGATAATATATGCCAGTTTTGCTCTTGAGACTTTATATTTATCTGTAACCGGACGCATCACGGAACCAACAGTCAGGCAGTTAAAATAATCGTCCACAAAAATCAAAACGCCAAGTCCCATCGTTGCAAACAGTGAAGATCTTTTACTTTTGATCTTTTTGCTCGCCCAGCTGCCGTACGCTGCAGATCCCCCGGATTGCGTCATCAGCACAATGATCATGCCAAGCAGAACATCAAAGATAATAATATTCAGGTTCATGTTTCCCGTCATTGTCGTAAAGAGTGTATCAAACGTCCCCCACGGATCAAATCCTGCCGTAAAAAGCGCGCCCAATAACACGCCGACAAACAGCGAGCTGTAAACTTCCTTTGTGATCAGCGCCAATAAAATCGCAACCACCGGCGGAACCAAAGACCACCATGTTCCGTACATAAACTCTCCTCCCTTCTTTAGTGATGGAATAGCCGAATACCTGTAAAACTCATTACCATTCCATATTTATTGCAGGTATCGATCACATGATCGTCGCGGATGGAACCGCCCGGCTGCGCCACATAACAAACGCCGCTCCTATGCGCACGTTCGATATTGTCTCCGAACGGGAAGAATGCATCCGAGCCGAGCGTCACGCCGGACATCTGATCTAACCATGCACGTTTTTCTTCTCTTGTAAACACTTCCGGCTTTACTTTAAAAACGGCTTCCCACGCACCGTCTGCAAGAACATCCATATAGTCTTCCCCGATATAAAGATCGATGGCATTATCCCGGTCTGCACGACGAATACCGTCTACAAACTGCAGCCCCAATACCTTCGGCGACTGACGCAGAAACCAGTTATCTGCTTTCTGTCCGGCAAGGCGCGTACAATGAATCCGGCTTTGCTGCCCCGCTCCGATGCCGATTGCCTGTCCGTCTTTCACATAACATACGGAATTGGACTGCGTGTACTTTAATGTAATCATGGAAATCGCAAGATCGATCTTTGCCTGCTTTGTCAGCTCCTTGTTTTCCGTTACGATATTTTCAAAAAATGCATCGTCGATCTTTAACTCATTCCTGCCCTGTTCAAACGTAATCCCAAACACCTGCTTGCGTTCCATCGGATCCGGCACATAGGCGGGATCAATTTCAATCACATTATAATTCCCGTTCTTTTTCGCCTTTAAAATTTCAAGCGCCTCCGGCTCATAGCCCGGAGCAATCACGCCGTCCGACACTTCCCGCTTGATCACCTGTGCCGTTGCCGCATCACAGATATCCGACAGCGAAATAAAATCGCCGAACGAAGACATCCGATCCGCCCCTCTCGCTCTCGCATAGGCATTTGCCAGAGGAGTAAATTCTATGTCAAGATCATCTACCCAGTAAATTTTCTTCTCTACTTCCGATAACGGAAGCCCTACTGCCGCCCCGGCAGGAGAGACATGTTTAAAAGAAGCTGCCGCTGCGAGTCCTGTCGCATGTTTCAGCTCTTTCACCAGCTGCCAGCCGTTGAACGCATCCAAAAAATTAATATATCCCGGTTTTCCGCTTAATACCCGAATCGGCAGTTCCCCTTCTTCCGTATAAATACGGGACGGTTTCTGGTTTGGGTTGCATCCGTATTTTAATTCTAATTCTCTCATTCTCCATCCCCCTATTTGTTTTTATTTACAATTCTGGATTCATAGCTTCCCGTTGCAATGTCGATATAGCGTACAAACAAAGATACTTTGTTCTCTTCATTCAGGCTTTCCCAGACCCGTTTCGTGAATGTGTCGATATCCCCCTGCATCGCAACCCATTCCGGTTCTCCCTCAAAACTCGGCAGAGGCGTTTTGTCTCCCATATACGTGTGGATATAATGTCCCTCACCGCTTCTCGGGTTCTCATAGGCAAACGTGTAACGGCAGCAGGCATCCGGATTTCCGTTATTGCTCTTTAAAATGGACATCGCATAATTATAGCTTCCGTTTTCTACATGCATAATCCCTGAAATACGCGGCGTATAATTCGGCGCATCCGGCTCAAACTCCCGGATCCGCAGCGACTGCTCAAATGTCTGCTGCTGATCCATGCCTTCGTAAATCGTATCGGTCTGATCTCCGTTTGTGACAATCGTCTTATTGCCCAAAACGCGGACCGGAGCGTAGATAATCAGGCTCGGATCGGTCAATTGCGCCGGATCAAACGCCTCTGTTCGAATCCCCCCGCCTTCTTCCACAAAAATACGATTGCGGCTGTTGGTGCTCCTTCCCATAATAAAATATGCGGTTACGGCATATTTCCCGTCTTCACTCTTCCCGATCACAATTCCTCTTCCGGGATATGCGTTTTCGCAAAGCTGCTGCTCCAATGACAATAATTTCATATCGTTCCTCCCTATTTGTATCCTTTCCCCTTGCGGGTATCCCTCTATGACACACTCCTGCGGAGTGGTCGCTTGTTGTAAATATAAAAGCCAACGCATCTGGGCAGCTGCCCAGACGGTCGGCTTCTAACCAGTTATATTTCATGTGGTCAATTCCACGTCCCGTCAGTCATATAACTGTTTTTATTTAATCATGGTTCCCTTAAAAAGTCAAGTTCTAATCTTCTTTAGCTTCTGACTCTATCGCATCGGGATCGTCGTCTGACAAAGTCTCCTGCTCTTTCTTTCTGATCTGATAAATGGTATAAAATCCAAACCCGATCATTCCGGCGCCGATCAGAACGAATGCTGCAGCTCCGATTAAAATTAACACATACTCGACTCCGGAACTTTCCGCCCGGTTCTGAAAAATCTGATATGCGGTATACAGAAGATAAAACCCTGCCATACCGTAAATCGCCGATCTTCCTTTTGATTTTGCATTCTCATTCATAGATAAATCCTCACTTAACATGGAAGAACCATGGAATCCCTAAAGATTCCATGGCAATCCAATTATATGGCTTATTTACGAGCCAGATATTTTCTCATATCAATTGCACAGGCTACAAGGATGATCAGACCCTTGATCACGTACTGCCAGTTCTGGTTGATGGATAAGAAAATCAATGCACTAAAGATAATACGAAGTAAGAATACACCAAGTACAACGCCGCTGATCTTACCGGTACCGCCGACGAATGATACACCGCCGATAACGCAGGCTGCAATCGCATCACACTCATAGTTCAAACCTGTCGCCGCACTGTTGGAACCGATACGTGCAGATTCAATAAATCCGGTCAGACCATACATAGCACCCGCCAGTGTATGAACTAAAATCGTTGTCTTCATAACGTTAACACCGGATACATTCGCAGCTTCCGGATTGGATCCTACGGCAAACATGTTTTTACCGAACGTCGTCTTATTCCATACAAACCACATGATTGCAATGATCGCCAGTGCATACCATACATAGTTCGGGATCGGAACGTCGCCGACTTTGACCTTGCTTCCGGTAACAAATGTCTTAAAGGAATTGTCCAGTCCGGAAAGCGGCTGACCGTTGTTGCCGTTCAGCATAATGTACATCATCAGCACACCGTATGTAATCAGCTGCGTCGCCAGCGTTACGATAAACGGATGCAGACCAAATCTTGCTACGAAGAAACCGTTGACCAGACCGACGATACCTCCGACTGCCATAACGATCAAAATAACTGCCGGAATCGGAAATACCGGCATATCGCCGAACATTCTCGTTGCATAGTCCATAGACTGTAACAGGGATGCCGAAATACATGCGGTCAAACCAACGACACGTCCTGCGGAAAGGTCGGTACCCGTCAATACGATACATCCCGCAATACCGCAGGCGATCGGAATATTTGCTGCAGACAGGGAAATAATATTAACAATAGATCCTATCGATAAAAACTGATGATTTCTTGCATAAGTATAAATAACTGCAACGATCAGCAGGATATACAATGCATTGTTCAGCAGCGTCTCTTTCCAGAATGTCCTTTTGTCTCTGCTATCCAGCTCCTGATATGCTGCATAGCGGTTTTTCATATTATCAACAACTTTCATTTTGCTCTGCCTCCTTTATACATATTTTGCTGCGTAAGTCATGATTTCTTCCTGAGTTGCTGTTGCCGCATCTACTTCCCCCGCCAGCCTTCCGCCAGACATAACCAGAATACGGTCGCAGATACCTAAAAGCTCAGGCATTTCAGACGATACCACCATAACGATCTTTCCTTTGTTCGCCAAATCCAGTATCAGCTGATAGATTTCATACTTCGCGCCGACATCAATACCACGGGTAGGTTCATCCAAAAGCAATACTTCCGGCTCTGTCAAAAGCCATCTTCCCAGAATAACCTTCTGCTGGTTACCGCCGGAGAGAGAACGGATCTTCGTCTCCTGCGTCGGGGTTTTTGTGTGCATCGCATCGATGGACCACTGCGTATCTTCTTTCATCGTCTTATTGCTCAAATACAGATGATGTTTCAAATGCTTCTTCAAGCTGGAAATAACCGTATTTTCACGAATATCCAAGATACCGAAAATACCGGTTGCACGCCGCTCTTCCGTCAAAAGAGCAAACCCGTTTTTGATGGATTCTCTCGCATTCCGGTTTCTGACCACTTTGCCGTGAAGCTTGATCACACCGTCTCTTCTGGTCGCTACGCCAAAGATATTTTCCAGGCATTCCGTACGCCCGCTGCCGTCTAAGCCTGCCAGGCCGATAATCTCTCCCTGGCGCACTTTAAAGGATACGTCTTTTAACAGAGAATACTGTGCCGTCAGTCCTTCCACTTCCAAAGCCACCTCGCCGGGCTTATTCGTTTTCGGCGGGAACTGGTTGCTTAATTCACGGCCAACCATCAGTCGGATGATCTCTTCCGTCGTCAGTTCTTTCGCTGACTTTGTCGCAACATACTGACCGTCTCGCATAACTGTCACTTCATCGGAAATCCGAAGGATCTCCGCCATCTTATGAGAAATATAAATGATTCCGCATCCCTGATCGCGAAGCATATTGATAATTTTAAATAAATGTTCTACTTCCTGCTCCGTGAGAGAGGATGTCGGTTCATCAAATACAATTATTTTCGAATTAAAAGAAACTGCTTTCGCAATTTCTGCCATCTGTCTCTGGGATACCGGCATCGTGCTCATAATTCGTTTCGGATCTACGTCGATTTCAAGCTTTTTAAACAGCTCCATTGTATCGTCGTACATCTTCTTCTCATTTACCATAACACCGGCGACTTTCGGATAACGTCCCAGCCAGATATTATCCATGACATTACGTTTCAATGCCTGATTTAACTCCTGATGCACCATGGCAACGCCGTTTTCCAGTGCCTCTTTGGAATCCTTAAAATTTACTTCGTTCCCCTCCAGAAAAATCTGTCCGCTATTCTTGGAATACATACCAAACAGGCATTTCATCAGGGTAGATTTTCCCGCACCGTTCTCACCCATCAGTGCGTGTACCGTTCCCCTTTTTACAGTTAGGGAAACATGGTCCAATGCTTTTACTCCGGGAAATTCTTTACATATATCTGTCATCTGCAGCAGAACATCCTGTCCCATAATTACCCTCCAATCTTTTTTTGCATTGTCCTTGGTTTCAAATTAATTTTGACATATAAAGAGGGTCGCCACCCTTGGACGGCCCTCTTTGATTTCTTTTGTTATCTCAACTGCCTGTTTTAATTATTCTCCTGTATACTGTGCGTACGGGATATAGATCTTATTGGAAACAGTTTCAGCGATGTTGTAGCTGTCAGTTCCGTCCATAAGCTCTTTGCCGCCTGCTGCATTTCCTGTCAAGAATGCGATACAATCTGCCATACCTTCTGCATCCTGCTTAATCGTACCAACCATTTTGCCGTCAGCGATCAGCTGTTTTGCAGCATCCGTTGCATCAACGCCGAATACCGGGATGAATTTGTCATCGCCAGTGTTGTAGCCTTTGTCGTTTAAGGATGTGATAACGCCTTCAGCCATACCGTCGTTATTGCAGATTACAAGCTCGATCATGTTCTTGTTGCCTTCGTTGTACTGAGAAAGGTTTGTATTCATGTACTCGGTAGCTGCCTGTGCGCTCCATTTACCTTCTTTGTCAACCTGGTATTTATCAGCATTTGCTGCGTCGAAATACTCTAATTCCGGTTTGCCTGCTTCTGTCAGAACTTTGTTTGCATCTTCTACACCAAACTGTGTACGAGCGATTGCTTCTGCGTTTCCTAACTCACCCATCATCATAGCGTAAGAGATTTTGCCGTCGCCGTTTAAGTCAACTTTATCAAAGTTCTCTACCAGATACTCACCGATCATCTGACCCTGCATATGGCCAGCTTCCGGAGCGTCCGTTCCTACGAATGCACATTTGTCATAGCTTCCAAGTACCTGTCCTTCGGTATCTGCATCTTCTACTGCACGGTTGAAGAAGATAACCGGAACGCCTGCTGCGTTCGCTTTATCAACAACAGTCTGAGAAGCTTCTACGGAACCGGAAGTAACGATGTTGACGATTAACAGGTTAGCGCCTGTCTGGATTGCAGTATCGATCTGCTCGTTCTGTGTCGTCTGGCTGTTGTTGGAATCATAATCCTGATAAGTAATTCCCATCTCATCAAATTTTGCATCCAAAGCCGTACGTACGGAAGCGATATATGTATCAGCATATGTATAATAGAATACTGCTACGTTTGCGTCGCTTAAATCCGCCTGATCGCCTGCCTCATTCGCTACGTCATCTGCTACATCATCTGCAGGAGCTTCTGTTCCGGTAGATGTTGCCGGATCATCTGTTTTTTTGTCATCTGCTGAATCACCGCAGCCTGCAAACAGCGTTGCTGTCATTGCAACACATAAAAATGCTGCCAAAACTTTCTTTTTCATTTTATTGAATCCTCCTTTTTCTATAGTCTGATCCTGTACCAGACTTATTTACAAGGAGATTATAGCATAGACAAATCTTATTGACAAGAAAAATTATAGCATATGCCGAAAATTTTTTTGAAATTTTTGTGTCTTTTGGATAGTTTAACAGGTTTTTTTGTAGAAATATGAAAAGCTCTCTGCATCTTACCTTATTTTACCGGTATTTTTACCGCTTCCTTAATTCTTAAAGCTGTGAATCGGCGCCGGAATCCTGCCTTTGCGTCCGATAAACGCTTCACAGGAAAACGGATTCACCGGCATGATCGGCGCATATCCGAACAGTCCGCCGAATTCCACCGTATCTCCCACGCTTTTTCCGATCACGGGAATCAGTCTGGCTGCCGTCGTTTTCTGATTGACCATGCCAAGCGCCATTTCATCAGCGATTATACCGGAAATAGACGCCGCGCAGGTATCGCCCGGTATCGCAATCATGTCCAGCCCGACAGAGCAGACGCAGGTCATCGCTTCTAATTTTTCCAGGGTAATCGCCCCCGCACGCACGGAATCAATCATCCCCTGATCTTCGCTGACCGGAATAAACGCGCCGCTTAAACCTCCGACATAGGAAGACGCCATGACGCCGCCTTTTTTCACCTGGTCGTTTAACAGTGCAAGCGCAGCCGTCGTTCCCGGCGCTCCGGCATATTCCAGCCCGATTTCACAGAGAATATCCGCAACGCTGTCCCCGACCGCCGGCGTCGGCGCAAGAGAAAGGTCGATAACGCCAAACGGAATGCCTAACATCCGGGAAGCTTCCTGTGCTACCAGCTGCCCCACACGGGTCACTTTAAACGCCGTCTTTTTTATCGTTTCACACAAAACTTCAAAGCTTTCGCCCCGCACTTTCTCCAGTGCGGTTTTTACAACGCCCGGCCCGCTGACACCGATATTGATGACCGCATCCGCTTCGGTTACGCCGTGAAACGCTCCCGCCATAAACGGATTGTCGTCCGGCGCATTGCAGAAAACTACAAGCTTCATGCAGTCTACGCAGTCCCTGTCTTTTGAACGTTCCGCCACTTTCAGAAGGATTTCGCCCATCAGCCGGACCGCATCCATATTAATGCCCGTTTTCGAAGAAGCCAGATTGACCGAACTGCACACCCGTTCCGTCCTGCACAGCGCCGTGGGAATCGAACGGATCAAGAGCTCGTCTGCCGTTGTCATGCCTTTTGATACGAGTGCGGAATAGCCGCCGATTAAATTAACGCCTACCGCTTTAGCCGCCGCGTCCAGCGTATCGGCAATCGTCGCAAAATCCTCCGGCGTCTTGCACGCCGCCGCGCCGACCAAAGCAATCGGCGTAACCGAAATCCTCTTATTGACGATCGGAATTGCAAATTCATTTTCAATTTCTTCCCCGACGGCCGCCAGATTTTTTGCAACCGTCGTAATTTTTCGGTAAATATTCTGATTCAAACGCTTTAAATCGGCGTCGATACAGTCAAGCAGGCTGATCCCCAGCGTAATCGTACGAACGTCCAGATTTTCCTGTTCAATCATCGCATTGGTTTCTTTTACTTCCCAGATATTTATCATAATAACCTCCCCGCCAATTAAATCCGATGCATTTTCCGGAAAATCTCTTCCCGCTGGCATTTAATACTGACGCCGATTTCTTCGCCCAGCTGTTCCATTTCTTTTGAACAGTCGCCAAAAGGTTTGGCTGCTCCGCTCATATCTGCGATCATCATCATATTAAAATACCCCTGTACAATCGTCTGCGAAATATCCAGCACATTGATCTGATTTTCCGCAAGATACGTACAAACCCTTGCGATAATACCGACGGTGTCTTTACCTACTACTGTGATGATTGTCTTGTCTGCTGATTTTTCCATTTTACCTGCCTGCCTTTATATTTTTTTACTTTGCAGCCGTTCCGAGCGGGCTGTACATCCCGTCCCTGCATACTGCGATTTTATAATAATAATTTTTATTTTTCTTTATCTTTTTGCTGTCCGTAAATCTGACCGTTTTTTGTTTCCTGATCGTTTTGATCAGCCGGTACGTCCCGTTTTTACTGTCGGAACGGTAAATCAGATATGCCGAAGCTCCTTTTACTTTCTTCCAGGAAACCTGCACTTTCTTTCCTTTCTGCGCTTTTACCCCGGGTTTTTTAATTGTTTTTTCATAAAATCCCCCTTTCTTCTGAAATATTTGTTACATCTTACCATACGGCTGTTTCTTTGTCATCCATTATTCCGGATAATATGCGCCTGTCTGTAAAACAAAGCGATTCCTTCTTGAAAAATAACCTCCGGACAATTATAATCGACATAGAACCATTGTCGACAACCATTGACCGGAGGTATTATGCTGCGTAAAAAATCTCAAAAAGAAGAATTACCGCCGACGGCGTTTGAACAGACCGTCGCGCTGATCGGAAATAAATGGAAACTGATGATTTTGAAAAAGTTAATGTCCAGATCTCTGCCCTGGCATTTGACGGAACTGAAAAATGAAATCGCGGGCATCGACCAGACCGTATTAAAAGTCAGCCTGCAATCTATGGAAAAAGACGGACTGATCGAAAGCAAGGTATTCCGCGACCTTCCCCCGAAAGTAGAGTATACGCTGACAGACCTTGGAGCATCCATACAGCCAATCCTAGAAGCCATGGAGACATGGGGAGAATCTTATGGACATTAATTTAGAACTGTACAAGGTGTTCTATTATGTAGCCGCAACGCTCAGCTTTTCCGAAGCCAGCAAACATCTTTACATATCGCAGTCGGCCGTCAGCCAGTCGATCAAATCCCTGGAAAAAAAGCTGGGACACCCGCTGTTTATCCGCAGCACAAAAAAAGTGCTTCTTACACCGGCGGGAGAAGTTCTCTTAAAACATATCGAACCCGCCATAAATTTAATCAGCCGGGGAGAAGAACAGCTGACGGATACGGAAAGTCTGGGCTTAGGCCAGCTCCATATCGGCGCCAGCGACACGATATGCCGCTATTTTTTAGTACCCTATTTCAAACAATTTCATCAGAAATTCCCGCATGTGCCGATCAAAGTCACAAACGCCACTTCTCCCGCCTGCGCCAAACTGTTAGAACAGGGAAAAGCGGACCTGATCGTCACCAACTATCCGAATTCCGGCTTAAACCATTTTCGGATCCGTAAAACCGTCCGCATATTTCACGATGTGTTTATTGCGAATCCGGCTTATTTTAATTTAAACGGGCAGGAACTTTCTTTTCGGGATTTAAAAGAATATCCGATTCTGATGTTAAGTAAAAAAAGCGCTACAAGCGAATTTCTGCACAGCCTGTTTTTACAGTACCAGCTGGAGCTGATGCCCGAAATCGAACTAAACAGCAACGATCTTTTGATCGATCTCGCCAGAATCGGTCTGGGAATCGCCTTTATTCCGGATTACTGCCTCACGGATCATACAGAGGATTTATTTATCCTTCGGACAAAAGAAATCATCCCCTCGAGAAGCATTGCCGTATCCGTAAATGAAAGCCTTCCGATTTCTGCTTCTGCAGAAGAGTTTTTAAAACTGCTCCCAGAAACGTAACACCGTTTCTTTTACATCTTCCAGCGAGCAGACCCGATACGTTTCCCATTCCCTGGGAAAGAGGTTTCTGTAACTGTTTTCTAAAAACCGCTCGTCTAAGAGCATAATCACGCCGCGGTCTTCTATGGTACGGATCACGCGTCCCGCTGCCTGGAGGACCTTATTCATGCCCGGATAGCGGTACGCATAATCGAAGCCTCTCCCTATGTTCCGCTCGAAATAGTCCTTTAAAATCTCCCGTTCGGTTCCGATCTGCGGAAGCCCGGTTCCCACGATCACCGCTCCGATCAGTTTTTCCTCCGTCAAATCGATCCCCTCGCCGAACATACCGCCCAAAACGCAGAAAGCCGCAAGCGAATCTTTGGCTGGACGCTCAAATGCCGCTAAAAATTCATCCCGTTCCGCTTCTGTCATTTTACTCTCCTGTCGGATCATCGCCATATCGTGCGGCGCCAAAAGGGCAAATCGTTCAAACACCCGTTCCATCAATTGATACGACGGAAAAAAAATCATATAATTGCCTTTTTTTGCGGACAAAAGCTGTGCAATATACGCTGCCATTTTCTGAAACTCCGCTTCGTTGCGCCGTTTATACCGGCTGCTGACATCTCTGCCGATTAATACGAGCTTTTGGTCACCGGAAAACGAAGATTGTGCATATACGGCGTAATTATCTTCTTTTGTACTCAGCATATCCTTATAATACTGAATCGGAAGCATCGTCGCCGAAAAGAAAATACTGCTCCTTCCCTTGTCCATGCGTTCCTGCAGGTTTTTGGACGGGTCGGCGCAAAGCAGCCGGATTTTAAACCTGCCGTCCGTTTCATGCTGCGTATAGACAATATACCGTTCGTCCAGCCGCTCATAAATATTCAAAAAACGCCGGAGATTCAGGTAAAATTCTAACGCCTCTGTTTTTCCCGGAGCTTCCGTACGATTCTGCAAAAACACATCCAGCCGTTCCGCCAGGCGCATCAGCGCAAATATAAAATGTGAAATTTCTTCCCGGCATACCTGATACGTATCGCAGTTTCGCTTATACTCCAACAGCAGTTTATTGCACTGCGTAAGCTCCCGGCGCAGCCGCTTCTCTTTTCCTCCCAATATCTTTTTTAAAGAAAGAAAATCTTCTTTATAAAGATGCGCACTGTACATCGTTCTGCCGCGTTCCACTAAATTATGCGCCTCATCCACCAGAAAAATGTAATTGCCTTTCTGCCCTTCCGCAAAAAAACGTTTCAGACAGACGTTGGGGTCAAACGCATAGTTATAATCACAGATAATATCATCTGCCCATACTGCGGCATCCAGGCACATTTCAAACGGACAGACCCTGAATTTTTGGGCATATTCGCTCAAAATCTCTCTGGTAAAAAAGTCCTGTTCCCGCAGCAACTCATACACGGCAGCATTGACCCGGTCGTAATGTCCTTCTGCATAGGGACAGCTGATTGGATTACAGTCCATTTCTTCACAGAGGCAGAGTTTTTCCTTTGCCGTAATCTGTATGACTTTCGCCCGGTATCCCTGCCGGTAAAAAAGCGCAAATGTCTCTTTTGCCACGGTCTGCGTCACCGTCTTCGCCGTCAGATAAAAAATCTTATCCGCAAGATTCTCCCCGACCGCCAGAATGGAGGGATATAACACGGAAAGCGTCTTACCCGTTCCGGTAGGCGCCTGGATGAACAGATTTTTTCTGCGCAGAATCGTACGATATACATCCTGCGCAAGCTCTTTCTGCCCCTTCCGGTACGCATAAGGAAAGGAAAGTTCCCGGATGCTCTTTTGCATCTTTTCTTTCCAGGCAAACTGAAAATCCGACCATTTTCGGTATTCCCCGACCAGTTCAAAAAACCATTTCTCTAATGCTTCCAAAGAAAATGTTTCCGTAAAACGTTTGATTTCTTCCGTATCCATATTGCAGTATGTCATCTGTACGCCGATATTCGAAAGATTGCTCTGTTTCGCATACATATAAGCATAGCACATTGCCTGCGCCTTATGGACCGTCACAGGCTCCTGCAGGTATTCCAAATTTGTATAGACGCCTTTGATTTCATCAATAACTACCGTATCATCCTGAATAATACCGTCCGCTCTTCCTTCTAACTGTAACAGATACGCATCCGCATCGATCTGAATGTTTAACGGAACTTCCGCCTGATACGAAGCCCCCATCGATCTCTGGATCTTTCTGTGTATCCTGCCGCCCTCCTGCATAGCGTCTGCCCGCATAGAAAAACCGATCCTATTGTCAATGTCGCCGGACCGCAGAATAAACTCTACCAGATTACGCACGGATATTTTAATCAAGGGAAGCTCATCCATTTTATTTCACATCCATTTCCTGCTGCTTTGATATAAAGAAAGCATCACCATCCGTTGTACTGCCGAATCGTGATGCTTTCTGTCTTGAGGGGATTGCATTTATGCTACCGCATAGTTCTTCAATGTGTTTTCAAATTTTGCGTTCTCACCAAAATATTTTACTGTCAGTTCCTTCCTAAGACCGAGACCCAGCACTCCCAGAATAGATTTCGCATCAATATAAATATGATCGCATAAAATATCAATCTCAAAATCACATTGTCCTGCTGCGCTTACAAAATTTTCTACTTCCTCGGAATCTTTAAACCATACTCTCTTTTCTGTCATAACCTTCATTCCTTTCATAACTAAATAACAGCTCTAGTTTCCCCGGTTACGAACACGATTATGCCATCTATTTTCTGTTTTGTCAAAAAAACGGACATTCTTCCACTTCTTGGATTTTTCGTTAATTAGACCCTTTTTTTCCATATTTATGCCGTCTTTTTTTACAATACCTGCTTTGTTTTCCGGAATCGTATCTATTTTTCATACAATTTTTTTAGCGCTTTATTACATAACAAATAGTATATTCCAGACAGATTTGTATATATTCCATAAATTTTAATCATTTTCAATTGTTAACCTTTTGTAATTATGAGGTTGACAATCGATCCGAAATCAAATAAAATCATAAAAAACAAAAAGGAGCGTTACCATCTATGAATGTATCAAACAATCAATCCAAAACCATTTCAAACACAAAGCTGTCCGTTTACCAGATGGCAGCTGCCGCTTTGATGACGGCAGTTCTATGCGTACTGGGACCGTTATCCATCCCCATCGGTCCCGTCCCCATTTCACTTACAAATTTCGTGATTTATATCACGTTATACCTTCTGGGAACAAAACTGGGCACGCTCAGTTACTGCATCTACCTGCTGCTTGGAACCGCTGGACTTCCTATATTTTCGGGATATTCAGGCGGGCTGGCAAAACTTGCGGGACCTACCGGCGGCTATCTGGTCGGATTTATTGCCATGGCTGTCATTGCCGGAATCTTTATCCAAAAAAATCACGGAAAAACCGTCATGTCTGTCCTTGGCATGATCCTGGGTACGCTTGCCGCCTATGCGTTCGGGACAATCTGGTTTGTCTTTGAAGCCGGCTGTACGATATGGTATGCGTTAACGGTCTGCGTATTTCCGTTTTTGATCGGAGACGCAGCCAAAATCCTGATCGCATCAAAACTTGGCATGCTGATCCGTGCCGCTTTACAAAAAGCGCACTTATTAGACAGTATCTAACTGTGTTTTTCACAATCGGACAGGAGGAACGACCATGCGTGTTACAGAATTAGAAAAAAGAATTTACCTGGGATATTTGGCAACAAAAGAAGACGCTCTTTCACTGCTTCTGGAGCCTTTGGATGAACTTTGCAAAGCGGCAGACCGGATCCGCATGCACTTTTGCGGAAATCGTTTTGATATCTGCACGATCGTCAACGCCAAAAGCGGCAGATGTTCGGAAGACTGCAAATACTGCGCACAATCTGTGCATTACCGGACAGAAATCGAAGAATACCCTCTGCTCGATGCGGATACGCTGGTCTCTCATGCGATCCGTTATGCCAGCCGCGGCGTTCTGCGTTACTCGATCGTCACTTCCGGGCGCGCATTAGACAAAGACGAGATTGCATCCTTATGCCAATCTATCCGTAAAATTAAAGAAAGCTGCCCGATTTTAGTCTGCGTATCGGCAGGTCTTCTGCAGAAAGAACAGTATCAGATGCTTTTGGATGCCGGAGCGGTCCGCGTACATAACAACCTGGAAACATCCGAACGTTTCTTTCCGCACATCTGTACAACGCATACTGTCGCAGATAAAATCGCCGCCATCCGGGCGGCAAAGGCTGCCGGTATGCAGATATGCAGCGGCGGCATCATCGGTCTTTCCGAGACCATGGAAGATCGGATCGATCTGGCGCTGACCCTGCGGGAACTTTCGGTTTCTTCCGTGCCGGTCAACGTATTAAATCCGATTCCCGGCACGCCGTTAGAATGCCAGCCGCCGCTTCCTTACCCGGAAATCCGCCGTACGATCGCTATATTGCGGTTTCTGCTTCCCAAAGCCGCAATTCGGCTTGCAGGAGGCCGGGGGCTGCTGCCGGACAAAGGAAAAGCATGCTTCTTATCCGGTGCAAATGCCGCCATCTCCGGGGATATGCTTACCACTTCCGGTATCTCCATCGAAAACGATATGGAACTTCTGGCAGAGTGCGGCTTTGTACCTGGAGTATTGGAATGCGAAACACCTGACGCCAAATGATCGGCAAAATCGATCCCTGCCATCCAATTTTCACGGAAACAAACCGGCGGCATAGGTTCCTGGCAAAATATAAATAATTATAAACAATTCCATACAACAAAAAACGGGCGGTCTGACACACGCCCGTTTTTTCGTCTATTCTCTCCGCAATGCATCGATCGGATCCAGATTCGCAGCTTTATAAGACGGCAGCATTCCGAATACGATTCCGATCAACATCGAAAACAAAACGGAAACCATTGCCGCCGGTATACTGATCGAAACCGGCATTTCGCTTAATCTGGAAATAGCCTCAGCGAGCACAATTCCGGTCACAACTCCAAGAACGCCTCCCAGACTGGTCAATACGGCCGCCTCTGTCAGAAACTGTCCCAAAATATTGGATTTTCTTGCCCCGATTGCTTTCTTCAAACCGATTTCCTGCGTACGTTCCGTAACGGAAACCAGCATAATGTTCATCACGCCGATCCCTCCGACAATCAGAGAAATCCCTGCAATCCAGATCAACATGTTATTCGTGGACTTACTCAGATCCTGAATTTCTTTCGCCTGTTTCAGCAAATCCTCCGCCTGGTATTTTAACGTCTCATCGCTCGTACTCAGACGGGCATTTAATATATTTGCTCCTGCCTTTCCCGCAACCGCCATATAGTCGGTCGAATCCACTTTGATAACAAGATTCTGCGGTTCGTCAAACCGGTAGATAATGGGCCACGTAGCATCCGGAACATACACTTTTCCGGAAGAAATCTGAGAATACGTGTAATAATCTTCCATACTGTTGATTACCGGTTCAAATTTTTTGGACTTGGCAACGATTCCGATTACAATATAAGGTTCTTTTTTAATCTCGATGGTCTTTCCCAGAGGGTCTTCCCCCTGAAACAGAGTGTCGGCAGAATCCTGGTCCAGCAGTGCCACCTTACGGAACTCCGAAAAATCTCTTTCCGTAAATCCTCTGCCGCGCTGAATCACATAGTTGCAGGTATCAAAATAATTCTGATCGGTTCCGATCACATACCCTCCGGCCAACGAAGTATTCAGATAATATACTCCGTCATAATCCTGGCTGGACAGATATAACGACGCGTTTTCTACGTGGTCGATTTGCTTGACCTGCTTTAGTACATCCTCGTCAATAACCGGAACTCCGGCAGGGATTCCCTCACCCGACATTTCATACGCCCAGTCCCCCTGAGACAATGCAATTTTAACCGTATTGTCACCCGCCCCGATCAAGTTTTCCTTAATCTGCTCATTGGTTCCCTTGATCGTGGAAACAATGGCGATAATCGCTGCAATACCGATAATAATTCCCAGCATCGTCAGAAATGACCGCATCTTATGAGACCAGATGCCCTTGAACGATAACCGTATATTTTCTAACATATATAATCCTCTCTGCGCCTACTGTTTCGCTTCTATTGCTTTGGCTCCTTCTTTTGCCGACTTTCCGTACGGAAATGCAATACGGTCTGTTTCCGATAATCCGGATTTGACTTCGATCGAAGAACCGTACACCACTTTTCCCGTCTGGACATACTGCTTCACCAAACGGTTATCTTCCCCGGCTTTGAGCACATAAGATTTTCCGTCTTCCTCTCTTACATACGCTTTTTCAATATACAGAGAATTCTGCTCCTGCTGCGTGCTGACGGGAGTAATGGAAACATCCAGATAATCGCCGCTTGTAAGTCCTTCTGCTTCCTCTATATATGCCAGAAACGGATAATAAGAAGCGTTCGGATTTCCCTCTCCATACATTCTGCCATCCATCGGATATTCCGAAATCTCCGTAATGACAGCCGGATAGTCCTGCCCGGTATTCCAGTTATTCGCAGAAATTTCCTGACCGACTTTGATTTGATCAAGCATCAATTCATTGATATAACACTTCACATACATACCTTTGGCGCCGGAAATTTCTATAAAAGCAGAACCGTCCGCAGGAGGATTTTCGGGGTCTCCTACCGTTCTGACCACACCGTTGATGCTTGCCGTTACCGTCGCCCCTCCTCTGTCCTTCCTAAGCCCTTTCAGCTCCAGCCTCATCTTCTTTTGTTCAATCTCAAGCTTCTTCAATTCGCCTTCTTTTTCCGAAATTTCTTTTTTTAACTCTTCCGCAGTATACGTGTTTTCTTCCGGCGCTTCACTCTCGCTTTCGGAAGACGGTGCCGTAGTCCCCGGATTTTTCGTTTCAGATTCCGGTTCTTCTTCGATGACAACCTCGTCTTCCATTTGTTCCTGCGTCGCAACCAGCCATTTAGAGTTTTCACTGACCGATGCAAATTCTGCTCCGTTTACCGTCCAGCAACTGACCAGCGTACCTTCCTCTCTGCTGTTGCCGCTCCAGATTTCAAATGCCGCGACTTCTTCTTCCTTCACCAGCCAATTCAGATAGGAACCCATGACATAACATTCCTGCGTACACAAAAACCGGTACGGCATATCCACGGTTCCTTTTCCTTCGTAAGGTTTTGCCGTTTTATCGATATAATTATAGGCGTCGCCGTCTTTTTTCTCAACCTGAATCACAACCACGGTTGAACTTTTTTTGTTTGTTGTCGTCTTTGCCGGCGTTTTTGCCGCCTGATTCTTTGTCGTGCCGGAAGCAGATCCCGTTGTACCGGAGCTTCCCGTCGCCGTATTGGATACGGGCTTGATTTTTTTTAACTTTTCAATCTCGCGTTTTGCCAGTGTAATATTGTTTTTTACTCCCTGCAGTTCGAGTTTTTTCATTTCGATCTGAAGCTTGGCCTCTGAAGTATCGTATACCAGAAGAGGATCTCCGATTTTTACTGCTGTCCCTTCCTCTACTTTTACCTCAGACACCGTTTTATCCTCTAAATATACCGCCTGCGTATAATCGTCCATGACGTTTCCTGAAGTTGTCATGGAATCCGACATCCAGCCCATATTGATGTTGGAAACGGGAATTACCTCAGCCTGCATATTTTCTTCCTGATACGCCTGATACGCATAGACTCCCCCGGCGGCGGCCCCGACGAGCACAAGGAGAACGATACACAGAATGATATATTTTTTCGCTTTTTTCATCCGCGGGCCTCCTCTCCTGCTTCTTCCGAAATCTCCCCGTCAATGATATGATAAATCCGCCCGGCATGATCCGCAATATTTTTATCATGCGTAATCATAACGATCGTGACTCCTTCGTCATTTAATTTTTGAAACAGCTGCATGATCTGCGCGCCTGATTTTGAATCCAGTGCGCCGGTCGGCTCATCCGCAAGCAACAGCTTCGGACTGTTCACCATAGCCCTTGCAATGGCAACACGCTGCTTCTGCCCGCCGGAAAGCTGCGTCGGCATAAATGATGCCCTATCTTCCAGCCCCACTCTCGCCAAAGCAGAAAGTCCCCGTTCCTTTCTTTCTTTCTTTTTAATCCCGGCATAGCTTAACGGAAGCGATACATTTTCCAGTGCAGACTCTCTCGGAAGAAGATGAAAACTCTGGAAAACAAAGCCGATACTGTTTAAACGCAGGTGGGAAAGCTCCTTATCTTTTAAGGCGGCAACGTCTGTCCCCGCCAGATAAAATTCTCCTTTTGTCTGACGGTCCAGACAACCGATAATATTCATCAGCGTTGTTTTTCCGGAACCGGACGGTCCCATAATAGCGACATATTCGCCCTCTCTTACCTGAAGCGAAACATCTTTTAAGACCGGAACCGTCAGTTTATCCGAATGATAATCTTTATAAATATGTTTCAATTCCAGTATCATAGAATTCCCTCCGCTTTCAGAAAACCCTTAAGATCCAGTTTCTCTTCGGGCTCAGGTGCCACGCCGTCCGATGCTTCGTCATCTCCCCCGACTGAATCCCCGTTCGAATCATCTCCTGCATTGTCTTCTCCGATACTTCCGTCGTCCGATTCCAAATCGCCGTCCATGCCGTCATTTGCATCCATCCCGTCTTCCATTCCATCGCCCATTTCTCCGCTGTAATCGCCGTCCATGTTAAAATCAGCGTCATCGCCGTATTCTCCTTCCTCCCACATGGATTCCGTGCCCTGGTTATATAAACCGGAAGAATAATCCACTTCGTCCATATTTGTCACGGTTTTCACGCCTTCATACAATCCTTCCATCGGAAACGCGATCAGATCATCCTCGCTTAGACCGGACAAAATCTCATATTTATCTAGTTCCATATCATATTCGCCCAGTTCAACGGCTCTCTTTTCCAGTCTCCCCGTTCCGTCGTCCGCCCAAACATAGGCAGACTGCGCCGCTCCATCCGGCATCAGCTCCGTACCCGTTTCAAAATCGTCTACCCATTCCGTACCGTATTCCAAATCATCGGACCATTCCGTGTCATATTCATAATCATACGACTGCTCCGTCCCATAATCCATCATGCCCATATCCAACATCTCGGTAGAGCCGTTTAAGTTTTCCGAAAATCCGCCCTCCGCCTGATCAAATGCGATATATCCGCTGTAAAGCCAGATGCCTTCTTTTTCCTCGGTCTGCCCCTGATCAAGTTCGATCAGCACATGCTGTCCCAGCATCAGCCCGTCCGTCTCATCCAGCGTAACAAAAAAGGAGTAATCACTGGAAGACATACCCATGGAATCATCGGACCCCATCATCATATTATCGTCTTCTGAAGATTTATCCGTTTCCTCCGTATTCAGGCTTTCTACTACACCGCTCCAGGTAATGCTCTCATCCACTCTGGAACGAACGATCACCTCTGCGTCCGGCGAAATGGTTCCGATATTCTGCTCGTTCGCAATCCCTTTGATGCGGTATTCACCGGAAGAGAGAATTGTAATAAATGCAGAAGATTCTTCGTCCGTATTTGTTCCGTCGTTAATGGATTTAATCATGCCGGATGTATTGCTTGTCACCTGCGAATTGTCAACTTTTTTCTGTATTTTTTCCATTTCCAGCTTCTTGCTGGATTTTTCGAATTCCGCCTGTTTGATCTGCGTTTCTAACGTCTGAATCTGTGTGGTATATTCAAATTTATCCCCTTCGGCGGCGGCTTTTCTTTCTTTATCTAATTCCGTAATCTGGCTTCTGTAGTTGCTGATCTCGATATCCTGGTTCTGCAGCTCCAGCTTTGCCTGCTCTAACTCCAATGTCAAATCTTCCGTATCATAACGAAATAACGGCGTCCCCTCTTCTACGGTATCCCCTACTTCCACTAAAACTTCGGCAATCGTCCGTTCCGAGTCCGCCTTTACTTCCACCGTCTCCTGCGGCTGCACAACACCGGAATAGCGGTTCTGCGCGCCGGTAACATTTCCCATGACGGCAGATACTTTTTCCACATAAACCCTGTCGTTGCTGTCCCTTCCCTGATTCCCCAAAAAATACCAGATACCAGCGGCTGATACTGCCGCAACTGCTATCGCCCCCAGAATAATGCCGATTTTCTTCTTACCCATATTTCCTCCTGTATATCTTCAACGCCTTTTGCGTATTTCTCAAACGCAAACCAGACGGCTGCATATTGCCGAATATCCGTAACCATCTTATCATTATCCATCCATAAATACAATTAAAAATTCCTTAAAAATTCCGTTATTCTCTCCACTCATAATACGATATATTTTGCTCATACTAATATAAAAAGTTCAGGAGGCTGCCATGAAAGTAACCGATAAAGACAAACAAATCCGCACGGCTCCAAAAGGAGCCTGGGAAAGCGGCGTCATCAACGAAAAGAAACGCCGCTCCAGAAAACAGCATCTTAATGAGATTACCACCGACATCCAGGGTAACGGATACCCGGTATTTCCGAAAAATCGGGACGATTGAAACGTCCTGATTACATAATTCAGAAACGTTTGCACTTTGGACAGTAGAGAGGGCAGTTTTTCAAAACAGCATCCTCTCTGATTTTGTCACGAGTTTTATTTCCGCAAACAGGACATAAAATCCATTCTGTCTTTCGTTTCATAATACACTCCAATATAAATTTTTCAAGCATTAGATTAATGCTCATGTGCGATAAATTAACACAAAGATTTTGATAGGCAGCCACCCACTATTCCGTGCAACTTATAAGAAAAACTTTTGTAAAGGAGCCTTGACAAAACCGCCTTATCCTACTATAATGAAAATGTAAAGGAACCTTGTCAAAACGGAGGTGACATTATTTGGAAAACAGGGTTGAAGAATTAAGGAAAAGATTAGGCATGAATCAAGAAGATTTTGCAAAAGCACTTAAAGTTTCAAGGCAAACCGTCAGTTCAATAGAAACGGGGAAATATAATCCCTCTTTAGAATTAGCTTTTGTAATATCAGATTTTTTTGGTAAACAAATCGAAGAAATTTTTATTCATGAAAGGAGTTGCAAAGATGAAAAAAGGTAATTTATTAG
>OFFF01000004.1_pt1 | contig 145058 bp, 128 predicted proteins | sample 1521301 | NCBI WGS metagenome assembly OFFF01 (sample SAMEA3504101, study PRJEB24116) | mouse gut metagenome | biome: mouse gut; feature: mouse-associated habitat; material: faeces | place: Denmark | collected 2011
ATGATGAATATGGAAGCAAGGAAAATCCGACTATCATGCTTCTGCATGGGGCGGGTGCGCTTGATACATTTTGTAGGCAGTATTGCTTTTCTGATAAATACCATCTTATTGTACCTCACTTAGCAGGTGCAGGAAAGGCGGCTACTGAGATTTATGAGCCAGAAAAGACCGTAGAGGAACTCTTTGCGCTCATTAAAACCCTACATAAAAAACGGATCGGCGTAATCGGTCATTCGCTTGGAGGTCAGATTGCAATAATGCTTGTCAGCAAGCAGCCCGAATTATTTGACTTTGCCGTATTTTTAAGCGCATGGGTAAATCCCAAGCCGAATACAATTCGGATGTACTGTTCTCTTGCAGGTTTATCCGCAAAAATGCTACATTGGAGATGGTTAGTGCAATTTCAAGGGAAATATTGGAATTACACAAAAAAACAAGCCGATAATATGGCAGAATATTCAAAACAGATTACTCCGCAGGTGTATGACTCATTCTTTTCCAATACATTAGATTTATCAAAGTTACCTGAATATCAAGCAGTAACGATACCTATGTTGGCGATTTGTGGGAGTAAGGAAGTCAGAGATATGAAAACTTCTCTTACATTACTTGCTCAAAATCCAAACTGTCAAACAATGATATTACAAGGAGCAAACCACGACTTTCCAATGCGTAATGCCAAGCAACTTAATCCAATGCTTGAAAAATTTATATCGGAGTGCTTATGAAACAACAAACAGAATGGATACGCTGTCCTATCTGTGGCAGCAAAACCCGTGACAAAATTAGAGAAGATACCATTCTGAAAAACTTTCCTCTCTACTGTCCGAAGTGCAAACGGGAAACTCTGATTGAAGTAAAGGATTTACAAGTAACCGTCATCAAAGAGCCAGACGCTTTAGACGCAGAGCCGATGAATGAGTGAGCAATCACCGTTTGTCGGCTCTTTCCTTTTTACACAGGCAGGACAAGTCCACCTAATAAAAAAACGATGTGCGGGTGGGCTGATTTGTTATGCTTGAATTACCCTCCGACTTCGCTTTTGAAGTTTGGAGGGATTTCTTTTGCCTGCAAGCGGCTTTCATCTGTATTTACATATACCCTACCGAGGATGGACGGATAACCTGTTAAAAAAATCCTTGTCGCCACATGGGGGCTTCCTGCCCTACAAGTAGAAGTAAAATCTCTACATAATAGAAATAAATTCTCCTTAAACCGTAAAGGTGTGACAGCCCTTACGGTTTTTCTTTTGTCGTTTTTTGCAGGAATATGCCGTATGGCTGTTTCTGTCGTAGGCTGCCGTTCCCCGCCTTTCAATCTGGATTTGAACGATTTTCAAAATTCAGATTGGAGGTGTCTACGGTGAAATACGCACCGAGAAAGGTATATCTCAAAGAGAATGGCGGCTATGTGGAGCTGTCCTACACGGATTTTTGCCGCCGCAGAGAAGCAGACCATACATATTCGGACAAGCTCTTTATCCCCGTGCAGGGCTGTCTGATTGAGGTTGTGCGGGAACAGTACACGGACTTCTATCGGGATAAAGAGCGGTGGCGTTATCTTCAGAAACTGGATGCGAAGAACAGCCTGCTTTCATTAGATGGATTTGTCGATAGCGAGGGCAACGCTCTGGACTTTATTGCCGATGAAACGGCGGGCGTTGAGGAAACAGTTATCCATTCCATGATGTTGGACAGGCTGAACGCCGCCCTGCTCTTGCTGTCGGATGATGAGCGGGCGTTGATACGGGCAATCTTCTTTGACGGTGTTTCCACTAAAGAGATTGCAAAGATGGAAAATGTTGACCAGAGTACGGTAAACAGACACAAGCTCAAAATTCTGGCAAAGCTCAGAAAAATAATGGAAAGCAGATTTTAAGTGCAAAGCCCCTTTGATTTTTCCTTTGGAAAATCGAGGGGGATTTCTTACTGCCCTCTCAATCTTGGATTTATGAAATCCCGATTGGAGGAAAAGAAATGGCATATAACCACGGACGGGAGGAGCGCAAATGGCGTATCTGGAAAGAAGCGGAGGAAAGGATTTTACGGAAATGTGGTGTTGACGAGGATACCATTGAGAAAATCCGTATTTACGACAGGGCGGATTTTAATGCCGCCAGACGGTTCTACCGCTATCTGAATGATGTCGGGGAATACCTTGAGGGAATGGCGGACAGGGAGAAACAAACGGAGGTTAGGACGGTGGCTGATTTACTGGACGAGATTGAAAATGAAAATCTGTACCTCGCATTAGTCACGGTAGACAGGCGCACTCTGAAAATCGCTCTCCTAAAAATGCAGGGCTATTCCACAAAGGAGATTGCCCCGATTGTCGGTCTGACAACGGGGGCTGTCTACGCAAGGATGGGACACCTGCGGAAAAAGCTGAAAGCCTTTAAGCGGTAAGGGAAGAAAAATACATTCACCTGCGGGCTATGGGGTGAGAGGTCAAAAACCTTTCGCCCTATTTTTTCGCAGGAGGAAAAACATAATGGCATACCGAGTTAAAACATATACGCTTCGGGAGGAAGCGGCGGAAAACGGCACAAGGTATTTTATCAGCTTTAAGGACGGGCAAGGCGGCTATCACGAATTAGAGGTATCCGAACAATTCTTTACTGAGTTTCGGCAGATGGAACGCAGAAACCGTAATCTGCTGCAATCGGATGAACGCCACAAAGAATTTTTCGAGCTTTCCGATGAAGCCCTTAACAAAAGGGCAAGGGTTACGCCGAAAGGCGTTGACGAGCTGATTATCGAGCAGGAACGCTCCGAACTGCTCCACCGTATCATTGCCGCTCTGCCAGAGATACAAAGGCGGCGTTTCCTGCTCTATTACGAGTACGATTTCAATTACTATGATATTGCTGCAATGGAGCATTGCACGGCACAGGCGGTTAGGCGGTCTGTCGTTCTTGCCAGAGAAAAGATAAAGGTGCAGATGAAAAAATATCTCTGCCCCTAACAGTTTGATAACGCTCTTGTATCTTTAGATATGGGGGCGTTTCTCTGATATGTTCTCTAATGGAATTTAGCAGATCTTTATGTTTGAGAGGATGATAGAACGCCCGGAAGCTTCTGATTACAAAATAACTTTCTTATTTTAAATTTTATTTTCTAAATCAAGGTCAATTCGGCCAAATATCCGTGAGAAGATTAGAAAAATACTTCTTTTATTGCAAAGAATCAGAAAATTCATTATAATAGAAAGGAAAGAAAACATATGAAGATGGAAGATTGAACTTATAAGCAGTATGTTAAAAAACGGAAAGGCATTGGAAGAAATCATGTCCTTTCTGGGGGATAAAGGGAAGGACGTCGCTTTTATTTGCCAGGAGGCCATGTTATGCGCCCCGGATTATAACACAGATGAAATCTATAACCGACTGAAAAACAGGGGGATTTAACAATATTCTATGAGACAAAAGAAGGAGCCGAAGAAAAAAGAAAGAAACTATTCCATATGGTTTACGGGAATCGTTTTGGTTATGGTGTACATGATTCTGATGGACAGTATGTCCGAGGCAAAAGAGAAGGTATTCAAAAGCCATTTAAAAGAACAGATACAGGAGCTTTCGGAGGATATTTTTGTCTTGATGCAGGAACAGGAAGCGGATAAATCTTGCGGTTTTTCCAACAAAATGCTACAATCACAATAATAATAACCAAGATAAAGGAGAACCCAAATGAACGAATGTTACGGATGCAACACCTGTAAAAGCGCAGATAAGCCCTTAGAAGAGTTTATCGCCGGTCTGCCGATGGAGACCTCCCATCACCGGGTAGACAGTCAAAAAACAAAATGCGGTTTCGGCTTAAAAGGCGTCTGCTGCCGCCTGTGCTCCAACGGCCCCTGCCGCATCACCCCTACGGCCCCCAGAGGAATCTGCGGCGCCACGGCAGATGTCATTGTAACCAGAAACCTTCTCCGGGCAGTTGCAAGCGGAAGCGGATGCTACATCCACGTTGTGGAAAATACCGCCCGGAACCTAAAGGACACCGCCCGCACCAAGGGAACCATCAAGGGAGAAAATGCCCTCCGGCTTCTGGTTCACGAATTTGGCCTGGAAGAGTCCGACGATTTACATAAAATGGCCGAAGCAGTCGCTGACGAGGTACTGTCCGATCTCTACAAGCCCGATTATGAAGAAATGGAGCTGATCGAAAAGCTCGCCTACGCTCCTCGCTATAAAAAGTGGAAAGAGCTTGGCATCCTCCCTGGCGGAGCAAAATCCGAAGTCTTTGCCGGTGTAGTAAAATGCTCCACCAATCTGAACTCCGATCCCGTCAACATGCTGATGACCTGCCTGCGTCTCGGTATTTCCACAGGACTTTACGGACTGACCCTGACCAACCTGTTAAACGATGTGATGTTAGGAGAGCCGCAGATCCGCATGGCCCCCGTAGGACTTAATGTCATCGATCCCGACTATATCAACATCATGATCACCGGCCATCAGCATTCCATCTTCGTAGACCTCCAGGAACGCCTGGTTTCCCCCGAAGCGGTGGAAAAGGCAAAGGCCGCAGGAGCCAAGGGCTTCAAGCTGGTAGGCTGTACCTGCGTAGGCCAGGATCTGCAGCTTCGCGGCGTCCACTACACCGACATTTTCGACGGTCATGCAGGCAACAACTACACCAGTGAGGCAGTACTGGCGACAGGAGCCATCGACGCGGTGCTCTCTGAGTTCAACTGCACCCTGCCCGGCATCGAGCCTATCTGTGACGAATTAAAGATCAAACAAATCTGCCTGGACGACGTAGCAAAGAAGGCTAACGCCGATCTGATGCAGTTCTCCTTCGACAAACGGGAGGAAATCAGCAATCAGGTTATGGATGCCGTTCTCGCCGCCTACAAGGAGCGCAGAGGCCAGGTAACCCTCCGGCTTTTACCGGAGCACGGAAACAAGAATACCCTCACCGGCGTCAGCGAAGGCTCCCTCTATGATTTCTTGGGCAAATCCTGGAAGCCCCTTCTGGATCTCATTGTATCCGGCAAGATCAAGGGCGTTGCAGGCGTGGTAGGCTGCTCCAATCTCACAGCCCTGGGCCATGACGTCTGCACCGTAGAGCTGACAAAAGAGCTGATTAAGCGCGATATCATCGTTCTTTCCGCAGGCTGTTCCTCAGGAGGAATCGAGAACTGCGGCCTTATGACACCGGAAGCGGCCGAGCTTGCGGGAGACGGCTTAAAGGAGGTCTGCAAGAGCCTTGGGATTCCGCCCGTACTGAACTTCGGACCCTGCCTGGCCATCGGCCGTCTGGAAATGGTGGCAACCGCTCTGGCAAAGGAGCTGAACATCGACCTGCCGCAGCTGCCCCTGGTATTATCCGCGCCCCAGTGGCTGGAGGAGCAGGCCCTTGCGGACGGCATGTTCGGCGCGGCCTTGGGACTTCCCCTCCATCTGGGACAGCAGCCCTTTATCGCAGGCAGCGATTTGACCGTAAAGGTGCTCACCGAGGATTTGAAAGATATCACCGGCGGGCAGGTTATTGTAGAGCTTGATCCGGTGAAAGCCGCCGACAAGCTGGAGCAGATCATCGAGGAGAAGCGCAAAGGGCTTCAGATTTAAGAGGGGAGGAATAAACATGAAACGAATCATGATCGATCCTTCCAAATGCGACGGATGCAAAAGCTGTGCCCTGGCCTGTATGGACAGCCACAGAACAGACGGGAAGACAGGCGTGGAGACCCTTGATTTTGGCGACCCCTCCAATGAATCCCGTAATGAAATTGTAAATGACGGCAGCGGGGGATATCTCCCCATGTTCTGCCGCCACTGCAGTTCCCCGAAATGTATGGAAAGCTGTATGAGCGGCGCCCTCTATCGGGATGAGAAAACGGGACACGTGCTTTATCGGGAAGAGCGCTGCGGCGCCTGCTTTATGTGCGTGATGAACTGTCCCTACGGGATTCCCAAGCCTGATGTAACCAGGAAAAAGATTGTGAAATGCGATTTCTGCAATGATCGGGAGGAAGGCCCTGCATGTGTGGCAGCCTGTCCCAAGAAAGCCATTTACGTGGAGGAGGTGTGAGTATGGTAAAACCTTATGTGATCATAGGAACCGGGGCGGCCGGAATAGCAGCTGCAGAACGGCTTCGCCTGTTAAAGCCCGAAGCGCCCATACAGATGATGTCCGTCGACGAATATTCCCACTCACGCTGCATGCTCCACAAATATCTGGGCGGCGAGCGGGACGAGAAAGGACTTTCCTTTGTGGATGAGGACTTTTTTGAAAAGAAAAACATCATGTGGGGAAGGGGGCAGGCGGCAAAGGCCATTGACCCTAAGGAAAAACGGGTGATTATGGAGAATGGCTATCAGCCCTATGAAAAGCTTTTGATTGCCACCGGCTCCGTGTTCGGAATCCCTCCCATTCCCAATTTCCGCACAGCCGCCAACGTATTCGGCTTCCGGGATTTGAGCGACGCACAGAAAATGAACAAAGCCATTGAAGAGCTGAACGCAAAGCACGTATTTATCGTGGGAAGCGGACTGGTGGGCCTGGATGTAGCCTACGCCCTGATAGAGCGGGGGATACAGGTAACCATAGCTGAGATGGCGGATCGGGTGCTGCCCCTACAGACGGACGCAGTTTCCGCCAGGGCTTATCAGGAGCTTTTTGAGAAAGCGGGAGCCGTGTTTAAGCTTGGCATCGGCGCCGGTGATTCCGTGGTAAATGAAAAGAACCAAATCACGGCGGTGAAGCTGTCAAACGGAGAAGAGATTCCCTGTGACTTCGTAGTCTGCGCGGCAGGCGTCCGGCCGAATCTTTCCTTCCTGGAGGGCAGCGGCCTTGCGGTGGAGCGGGGCATTGTGGTGGATGAATGTATGCGCACCTCCGACCCGGATATCTATGCGGCGGGCGATGTAACGGCGCTTTCCGGCATCTGGCCCAACGCGATGGATCAGGGGCGGATTGCCGTCGCCAATATGTGCGGTCAGCAGCAGAAGTATACGGATACCTTCTGTATTAAGAATACCATTAATTTCTTCGGTCTTACCATGCTTTCCGTGGGAGAGGTGGAGCCGAAGGAGGAGGGAAGCCAGGTATATACCAGAGAGTGCAGGAATGCTTATCAGAAGGTGATTGTAAGGGACGGCGTGGTAAAGGGCGTTCAGTTCCAGGGCGATATTTCCCATACGGGTTTCTGGCAGTATCTGATTAAAAATCAGATTGATATTTCCGGGAAGCTTAAGGAGAAATCTGTCTTTGATCTCAGCTACGGAGACTTCTACGGGACGGATGAACTGGGCGAATACCGGTATACATAATTACGGAATTAAAGTTTCCCAAAGGGAAGAATATTTTAGAAAAGAAAGAACGGGGATGCCGAAAGGTCAGGCACAAATGCCTGGAAAAAGGGCATCCCCGCAGGTATGGAGGCTGTTTCAAATGATAATACTGATAGGAGCAGGCGTATTGCTTGCGGCTCTGTGCATATTGGTGGTTTATATTGCTTATCGGGAGGTGTTTTACGCCGTTCCCAAGGCGGACGAGGATGCACACGCAATACCGGGCGGAGAGCAGTATAAGAAAATCGAGGATCGGATGCACACCCTGATCGGGAGCATGGAGCGGCTTCCCTATGAACTGCTCTTTATCCAGGCATGGGACGGGACACGCCTGGTAGGACGATATTATCACGGGGAGGAGGGAGCGCCGTTTCAGATTCAGTTTCACGGCTATCGTGGTACGGCGCTTCGGGACTTCTGCGGAGGAAACAAGCTGGCCAGGGAGATGGGACACAATACTATTGTGGTAGATCAGCGGGCACACGGAAGAAGCACCAGCCGGACCATTACCTTCGGCATCAAGGAGCGCAAAGACTGCTTAAGCTGGGTCAACTACGTCTGCGAAACCTTTGGCAGCGACACACCCATTTTCCTTTCCGGCGTGTCTATGGGAGCAGCCGCAGTTCTGATGGCCTCCAATCTCGAACTGCCGAAAAATGTACTTGGCATTATAGCGGACAGCTCCTATTCGTCCCCGGCAGCTATTATTGAAAAGGTCTGCCGTGACCGGGGATATCCGCCCGCCGTGATGCTGCCCATTATCCGCCTGGGGGCTAAGTGGTTCGGCCATTTTGATCTGGATGAGACAACTGTGACAGATGCTGTCCGCCGGACCAGAATCCCCATTTTGCTGATACACGGAGAGGACGACCGCTTTGTGCCCTGCCGCATGAGCCAGGAGATCTGGTCTGCCTGCGGGGGTCACAGAACTCTGAAAACCTTCCCCGGCGCCGGCCACGGACTGAGCTATATGGTGGATACCAAGCGCTATGAACGTCTGGTGAGGCAGTTCGTGGAAGAGTGTATGCAGAGGCAGAAACTAAAAAATGCCTGAAACATAAGTATTCCGCGACTTTACCCTTTCGTTACATTGCGCGGCAATTTGCATGGGAGGAAGTTCTATGGGAAAAATGAGCTGACTTTTGCGATTGTATGGATTGTGATTTACTGCGTTCTGCAATCCTTGGCAAATCCGCTGAATGAAAAAATCGGAATAGAATACTCTGCAAATGCTGTTTTTGGTATCTTGCAGACAATTATCCTTTTATCCCTTATTTGGAAAAATGATTTGCTGGAACAGTATGGCTTCTGTAAAATTTTCGTACCTGCCCGCAGATTTCTTTACTACGTGCCGTTGATCATGATAGCCACAGGAAATCTTTGGAACGGCGTTGCTGTCAGTTATTCCTTATTGGATATGGTTTGCCATATTGTCTGTATGCTTTGTGTCAGATTTGCTTTGCGGTTGCAGTAGGCTTCCTGTTTGTAACGATATTTTACCGCGGCGGAAGTCTGCTCCCCTGTGTGATTACTCATTCTGCTGTGAATACACTCAGTGCTTTTGCCAATAAAGCGGGATTTACGGTGGAAAAGCAAATGCTTCATGGCTTGGTTATGATGCTTATAGCGACTGCTTACACCTTAATTCTTACAAAGACACTCCCGAAAAACCAGAGCTTAGATTGGGATGATGCGGAGCATAGATAATAGGGCGGCTTACACACCTGACGTTTTTTTCCTGCATAGGTAAAGCAAATCTCAATCGCGGCATGCTTTAGGCTAAAAGGAGTTTCTGAAAATGGATAAAGCACGAGTTTATGTAGATTTAAACGAAATGGTTACGGATGATATTGCATTGCTGTCAAAAGATGATACCAAGGCTGATAGTATGGGCAGCATAATTACATTTTATGAAGGACTGCCTGTTAGCCTATATTCCGATGATGCGTCCAACAGCGGAGAAACAGATAATTTGATTTTTGAAGGTACTGCCATAAAATATGATTTAAAGAGTTATCCGGGATGGCAGCATGTAAAATGGTGTGTTCGTATTGATTGGAATAGTCTTATGTATGAATCCGATATGAAATTTTTGCAGTTATTACAAATCGAAATAGAAAAAGACCCTAACGATTTACTTGGTTTTCAAAAATTCCTGATATGTTTTAAAAATCATGGAATGGATAAAGACAGAATGGTGAAAAATTTGGAAAAAATAAAAAATCAGTGTGATGTTAAAGCAACGGATATTTTGATGGATTTAAAGGATTTTGTCGTTGGCTGGTATAGTCAGGACTTATCAATCAATTGAAACATACCAAAACAGCAGTTTTTTATGCTGCAAACAGGACGATGTATCCATACGATTACTCCTTTCATAAGTACTCCGTTATAAATTGTTCAAGTATTGGATTAAGCTGCCTGGCATTTCGCATTGGAAAGTCGTGGTTTACTCCTTGTAATGTTATTGTTCGGCAGTTTGGATTTTGAGCAAGCTGTTTAAGAGAAACTTTCAGGTCTTTCACTTCCTTACTCCCGCAAATAGCAAGCATAGGTATTGTTATGGATTGATATTCCGACAGCTTTGATAAATCCAATGTATTGGCAAAAAAAGAACGGTACACCTGCGGAGTAATCTGTTTTGAATATTCTGCCATAGTATCTGCCTGTTCTTTGGTGTAATGCCAGTACGTTCCCTGAAGCAGCGCCAACCATCTCCAATGCAGCATTTTTGCAGTCAATCCCGCAAGAGAACAGTACATCCGAATTGTTTTCGGCTTGGGATTTACCCATGCGCTTAAAAATACGGCAAAGTTAAATAATTCAGGCTGCCTGCTGACAAGCATTATTGCAATCTGGCCTCCAAGCGAATGACCGATTACGCCGATTCGCTTTTTATGCAGGGTTTTGATGAGCATAAAGAGTTCCGCTGCGGTTTTTTCCGGCTCATAAATCTCAGCGGCCGCCTTTCCCGCACCTGCTAAGTGAGGCACAACAAGATGATATTTATCAGAAAAGCAATACTGACTGCAAAATGTATCAAGCGCACCCGCCCCATGCAGCAACAGTACAGTGGGATTTTCCCTGCTTCCATATTCATCATAATGCAGCATAATTTTTCCTTTCCCGGCGTACCGTTTCGGTAATAAAGTTTTCTATTTCCTTATTTACTTGATACGGATTATCTCCATTTGCAAAATGCTTTGCCTGTTCTGTCTTTATCGCCTGCCAATATTAAAACGGGGAATGAAAAATCAATCCTTTTACCATATCAGAATACATAGCCGCAAAATGCTGACTTGGATATCCGCCCATAGACATTCCCACGATAAATGTTTTTTCAATATTTTCTTTCTGCAATATGCTATGTAATATTTCCGCCGTATCTCGATAAGAGAATTGCTAATATGGCCTTGACAATCCATGCATGGGAACATCCCATAAAATAATTGTGTAATTACCGGAAAAATAGGGTATCTGCTTTTCAAACATGGTATGATCTGCGGTTGCTCCATGTGTAAAAACAATACAGTCTGATACATTTTCATTTCTAATAATCCAATAATGAACGGTTCCGCCTTGTGCCAAAATTGTTTTATGCCTCATTTTGTTCACACCTCCCGGGTATAAACCTTTTTCCAAAAATCAATTAAAACGGTAAGCTCTTCCTCGATTTCGTCCGGTATAATACAATTTGAACGATATTTTTTCAGCATATATCCATCGATAGCGTAGAAGATTTCGGCATACATTGTTTTTATATCAATATCTTTCCGGAATTTTGATAAATCTATTTTCTCAAACACTGTCATTTCACTCGCCTTGCTGACATCCTTATAATTTTCCTGAATGGAATTTTTTATTTCCGGAGCCGTTTCATAATATGCTCTCAGCGAAAAAGCATATATATGCGGATAATCACGCATAAGCGAACACTTTGATAATAAGCTCCTTTTCAGCATTTCAAAAAAATCATCTGTTTCCAAGGTTTTGTATTCTACAACCGCTTTCCTTGTCCTGTCAATAGCATTTGTCCACAAGTACATATATAATTCTTTTTTGTTTGTAAAGTAGTGAAAGAGTAGCGCTTTTGAAATACCGCTCCTGTCTGCAATTTCTGACATCGGGGCTTTTTTGTAGCTGTTTTCGGAAAACACTTTGTAAGCAGCGTTTATAATACGCCGCTGTTTTTCCAATGGAAGTTTGAAAAACTTGTCATTCATATACGGTCTCCTTGTTGACCGTAACGGTTAATACAAATATATTATATATCCGTTGACCGTTTTTGAGAAGACCATTACTAAAATTATAAAAATAATAACAGGTTTTTTGCCTATGCCGCAAGTTTATTATGCGTAAATGATTTTCTTATTTATAGTCCCCTGCATACTCCCTTATGCTATGAAGCCTCCCTGCATCCTTTAGACGGGAGGGCGGCCCTGGCCATATACATTTGACTCGCTGTCCTCGGAAAAAAGCCGCAAAACAGATATTCAATAACACAATAATTTTGCCGCAAAGCTCACAAAAAAATGATGCAACTATGATGTTTTCGTGACGCTCTTCTGACGCTTTACTATTGTAATTTAATCTTATCAACAGACAATCCCCAAAGCGGACAGAGCGCCGCCTGAGGCAAACCTATCAAAGAACAGAAGAGGTGTATCCGTATGAAAAGGAGAAACAGATGGCTATGTGGAATTTTAGCAGGCTTCCTGCTGCTGACGTCCTGTCCGGTGACGGTTTATGCAGGCAGAGAAGACGCGGAGCAGGAGAGGGATGTAACCCTCGCCCCCTACTTTCTCATAGAAGGCAAAGACTCCTCCACTGATCTCTTCCCCCTGAAGGGAACCGAGGTCACGGCAAATGTCAATGGAACCATTGCCGAAATCCACGTAACCCAGCGCTATGCCAACGAGGGAGAGAATCCCATCAATGCCAAGTACGTATTTCCCGCTTCCACCCGTGCCGCAGTCCACGGCATGACCATGACCGTAGGCAATCACATGGTTCGGGCGCAGATTAAGGAAAAAGAAGAAGCCAAGCAAGTATATGAGGAAGCCAAAAGCGAAGGCAAAAATGCCTCCCTGATGGAAGAGCAGAGAGCCAATGTCTTTACAATGGATGTGGCAAATATTATGCCGGGAGACGAAATAGCCATCGAGCTTACTTACACCGAGCTGATAGAGCCGGAGGAGGGCATCTACCAATTCGTATTTCCTACCGTCACAGGACCGCGCTATGCCGGCCGGATGACAGACGAAGAAGCAGAGGCGGACGACTGGGTGGCCAGTCCCTATCTGACAGAAAACGCACCCATAGACAGCACTTACGATATCACCGTCAATCTCTCCACCGGCGTACCCATAGAGAACCTCAAAAGCACCACCCACAAAATAAATATTTCAAAAGATCAGGACACCGCAGCCAAAGTAACCCTGGCCGACAAAAGCACCTTTGCCGGCGACCGCGATTTTATTCTCAGCTATGAACTAACTGGAGATTCCATGCATTCGGGTCTGACACTCTACGAGGGAGAAAATACCAATTTCTTCCAATTAACCCTGCAGCCCCCCGAGCGCTACAACCCCGACGACATTCCCCCAAGAGAATACATCTTTGCCCTGGACGTATCCGGCTCTATGGACGGCTATGCCCTGGACACAGCCAAAACACTTATCAGCGACCTGGTATCCGGCTTAAAAGAAACCGACCGCTTCAACGTAATACTCTTCTCCGATACGGTATGGACCCTGGCCCCCAATTCCCTGGAAGCCGTAAAACCCAACATCGACAGCGCCCTGCAGCTGATAGAAGAGCAAAAGGGCGGAGGAGGAACCGAGCTTCTCTCAGCGCTTTTGACCGCCTACCACATTCCCAAGGATGAGAATACGGCCAGAACCGTAGTTATGATAACGGACGGCTACATATCCGACGAAAAAGAAATCTTCGATCACATCCGCGAAAATCTGGGAGACACCAGCTACTTTGCCTTCGGGATCGGAAGCTCCGTAAACCGTTATCTCATCGAGGGAATCGCCGCTGCGGGAATGGGAGAAGACTTCGTAGTCACAGAAGAAGCACAGGCCAAAGCAACAGCGGAGCGCTTCCGCACCTACGTACAGTCACCTCTCTTAACCAACATCCAGGTAGAATTTGACGGCTTCGAAACCTACGACACCGAACCTTCCGGCGTACCCACCCTCTACGCCAGCCGCCCCATCGTACTTTACGGAAAATGGCGCGGCGAGCCAACAGGAACCATCCGCATCACCGGAAAGCGCGGCAGCGAGGACTACATAGAAGAAATCCCCGTCACAGCCGAAAGCATTTCCCGGGAAAACGAGGCTATCCAATACCTCTGGGCCAGAAAGCGCGTAGAAATGCTCACCGACTACAGCTCCAAAACCGGAAGCCAGGTGAAAAAAGAAGTCACCTCCATCGGCCTGAAATACAGCATGGTCACCCCCTACACCTCCTTCGTAGCCGTAATAGAAGAAGTACGCAGCCCGGAAGGAAACAGCAAAGACGTAGATCAGCCCAATCCCCTCCCCTTCGGCGTATCGGGCCTGTCCGTAGGCGGCGGCTACATGATAGGCGCAGAGCCAAACGGAATCCTTTTCATTCTACTTCTTGGCATGGTAGTCCTGTTAAGACATACTCAGAAAAAGAGAAATAGATCCTACCTACACAAATCAAAGCATCAACCATAAGCAACAAAGAAACCAAACCGCTAACAACTTTCAGCAATCACAAAAACGGTGAACAAACATGAAAGACAAGAAAACCCCAGGCATCTATTTGCTCAGCTTATCAATCATCCTGGTCCTAAAACTATACACAAAGCAAGCCGACACCGAAGCGCTCCAATGGATACTGCGCCCCACCGCCTGTTGGACAAGCATCCTAAGCGGACACCCCTTCATATATGAACAGGGAGTAGGTTACATAAACCACTCCCTGCGCTTCATCATCGCCCCCACCTGCGCCGGCCTTAAATTCTGGATGATAACCTCCCTCATGCTAAGCTGGTCCTTCCTCCACCGAATAGAAGGCCCTAAAAGAAAACTAACCTGGACCCTGCTATGCTTCCCGGCCGCCTTAGCAGCCACCATATTCATAAACGGAATCCGCATCACCCTATCCATAGCCCTGCCCCAGATCCTCCAAACCACAAAAAAAGGCGCCTCCCTTCTAACCCCTGCCCAGCTCCACACCTCTATCGGAACCCTGGTATATTTCCTATCCCTCCTGGCACTATACCATCTGGGAGACCGCATAACCCAAAAAACAAAAAAGGAGCCATCAATAAAAAGCCGCATCCTCCCGTCCCTCTGGTATCTAATCCCAGTACTAGCCCTGCCATTCCTAAGCCGCCTAGCCTACAAAGACTACAAAAACCTGACCCATTACGAGCTGCCCATCCTCGTAATCTGCAGCTCCATCCTACTAATCACTATCCTGCCGACAACAATAAAGCACCTATCCCAGCACCGCCCAAAAGCAAACCAATAACAGCAAACCGCCTACCCACTCCCAAACGGAAAAGCAATAATTCCGTTTTCCAAGCAGTCCAAACACAAGTTCCACCGCCAACCAACAGCAAAATAAGCCGGCAGACTTTTCCGGTATCCCAGTGTCCGGCTGTTCGCGCACGCCTGTCTGATATTGGCGGACAAACGTTCCAAGTCTCAAGGGGCGAAGCCCACAAAGACATCAAACCGTTTGTCCGACAAGAGCAGACCGGTGTATGCGAATCGTCCGAACACGGGATATGGAAAAGTCTGCCGGCTTATTTTGCGTCCCTTTTCAGACGGTATAAAACATAGGCAACCCCGGCGGACTAAAAGTAAAAGAAAAAAAGCAAATCACAAGCAGCAGCAAAAGCGCATAATTCGCCAAAAGCGGCAGATGCATCCCCGGACACTGCACTTCAAAATACCGCGAAGCCAAAAAAGTGATCAATACACCAAACACAAAAATCAAAATATCCACCACCAAATAATCCTTCCCACTGACCCCGGTATAAGTAAAAAAAGCAGCCACAATAAAGAACATCCCCAGAAGCACCCCTGCAATCCGCGAAGTCAGGAACCGCCCCGAAGTCTTAAACAGCACGATCACCTCAAACAGCGTATAAAGAAAAACCGGAAAAAACAGCATTTTCAAATGCTCCCACACAGATTCATTCACCGGAGCAAAAAGCGCCACAAACGGATTTTCCATACTCCATTCATAAGCAAAATGCAAAAGAATTCCCGCAGCAATCGCAAAAAGAATTCCCAAAAGCAGGTTCGTGCCTTCTCTGATTCTCATAGTAATCTCCTTATATATTTCAAAATTATTAAAAAAGAGAGAGTCAATGTAACATATCTGAAACTATTGTATGCAGAATAGAACCGGAAAAGGTTCTAATAATTCTCCCTATTTTCAAGAAAATTTGTAAATAATCACCGTAATAAATGCACAATTGGATGAAAATGGAATAAATTTACAAAAAGAGTAACGAAGTTTGGGATGTCCTGTTGACGGACAAGAGGAAGATTTTTATAATATTGTATTATGAATAAGTTAAGAGATTGTGCAATTGTATTAGGATTGGCAGGAGCGGTACTGATGGTAACTGCCGATACAAAAGAAGTGGAAGCAATGAATAACATCTCTTACAAAAGCGAAGCAGTCGCCTGCATCAGCTTTCAGGTAGCAGGCGATCCATGGTTAGAAGCGGCAGAAAGCGAGCTTACAAGAATCCGTGAGGAGCAGGAGATAGAAGAAGAGCTGGCAAGGCAGGCAGCCGAGCAAGCCGAAAAAGAGCAAAAGGAGGCAGAGGAAAGAGCAGCCGCAGAGGAGGAGCAAAGAGCTGCAGAGGAAGCAGCAAGAGAGGAAGAGCAAAAGGCAACGGAGATGGCAGCCGCAGAAAAACAGGCACCTGTAACAGATCCTATAAGCGAAGAGGCAGAAAATGCACTTTCGGAAGAAATACAGCCCTTCGGAAACAGCGGATGGATCTATGAGATAACCGAGGCAGATTATACGGCTCTCCTGAAAATAGTGGAAGCAGAAGCCTCCGGCGAAGATGTAACAGGGCGGATGCTGGTAGCCAATGTAGTCCTAAATCGTGTGAAGAGCGGAGCATTTCCAAATACCATAGAAGGGGTTGTCTATCAGACCAAGGGCGGAAAAGCCCAATTTTCTCCCGTAGCTACCGGAAAAATCGAGCGGGTACGGGTATCCGAGACAACCGTCGAGGCAGTAGAACGGGCACTTTGCGGTGAAGACCCTTCACAGGGAGCACTGTATTTTGTGGCGCCGGCCTATGCCAACCCGGACAGCCTTCAGTGGTTCCGAAACAGCCTTACCATGCTGTTTGTTTATCATGGTCATGAATTTTATGCTTGACAGAGGAAAACTTTTTTGATATCCTTAATCCCATGATATAGAGAAATGCAAAGATGAGGAGTAGTACAATTCCCTTGGCGTTCAGAGAGCTGCTGGCCGGTGTGAAGCAGCGGAAGAGAGAATTGGAACTGACCTCTAAGCGGCTGTCCCAAATCTCCGGCCGTTGGAGAGAGTAGATGCAGACGGAGCCCGACCGTTACAGCGGGGAGGATATAAGGTTCATGGGGAAGTCCGATGAATCCGTATCTGATAAGCGTGTGAATATTCACAAATCGGAGTGGTACCGCGTAAGGCAGAATTAACAGCCTTTCGTCTCTGGATACAGCGTAGAAGCTGTGTAAGAGACGGAAGGCTTTTTTAGTACAAACGATCAGCCAGAATTTTTTTATATCACATTTTTATAGAACAAAAAGGAGAGAGAAAAAATGATGAATCACAACAAGTACCGGAGACAGTATTTCTTACCCCCTTACAAATGCATGAAATGGGCGGAAAAGGATTATGTAGACAAAGCCCCCGTCTGGTGCAGCGTGGATCTGCGGGACGGCAACCAGGCTTTGGTAGTGCCCATGACACTGGAGCAGAAGGTAGGCTTCTTCAAGCTTCTGTGCAAGGTAGGCTTCAAGGAGATCGAGGTGGGGTTCCCGGCGGCCTCCGAGACGGAGTACACATTTCTCAGAACCTTAATTGAGCAGGAGCTTATTCCGGACGATGTGACCATCCAGGTACTTACTCAGGCCAGAGAGCACATTATCCGCAAGACCTTTGAGGCCCTTGAGGGAGCAAAAAAGGCCGTGGTCCATGTGTACAATTCCACCTCCGTGGCACAGCGTGAGCAGGTGTTCCACAAGTCCAAGGAGGAGATTTTGAAAATTGCCGTGGAGGGAGCGGAGCTTCTCAAGAAGCTGACGGATGAGACAGGAGGAAATTATCTCTTTGAGTACAGTCCCGAGAGCTTTACGGGAACAGAGCCGGAATATGCTTTGGAGGTTTGCAATGCCGTACTGGATGTGTGGAAGCCCACCCCCGACAAGAAGGCTATCATCAATCTTCCCGTTACGGTGCAGCATTCCATGCCCCATGTGTATGCAAGCCAGATTGAATACATGAGTGAAAATATGAAATACCGTGACAGTGTGGTTCTCTCCCTTCATCCCCACAATGACAGGGGCTGCGGCGTGGCCGATACGGAGATGGGGCTTTTGGCAGGAGCCGACCGTGTGGAGGGCACTCTTTTCGGAAACGGAGAGCGCACCGGAAATGTGGATATCGTAACCCTGGCCATGAACATGTATTCTCAGGGCGTGGATCCGGAGCTTGATTTCGGCAATATGCCGGAGGTCTGCGAGGCTTATGAGAGGTTTACGGGGATGAAGATCAATGAAAGAAGTCCCTACTCCGGAGCGCTGGTATTTGCGGCATTTTCCGGATCGCATCAGGATGCCATTGCCAAGGGTATGCATTACCGTGAGGATAACAGCTGCGAACAGTGGACCGTACCTTACCTGCCGATTGATCCCAGGGATATTACACGCAATTACGATGCGGACGTGATACGGATCAACAGCCAGTCCGGCAAGGGCGGCGTCGGCTATATTCTGGAACAGAATTTCGGCCTGAACCTGCCGCCGAAGATGCGGGAGGCCATGGGCTATGCGGCCAAGGAGGAATCGGATCACAAGAACAAGGAGCTTTTGCCGGAGGAGATCTTCGAGCTGTTCAAGCGGAGATTCGAGAGCCTTACTCATCCCTACAATATTACAGAGGTGCATTTCAAGCAGGTAAACGGCATTACCGCCGAGGTGCATACGGAACATGAGGGAAAGCAGGAGATAACCTATGCGGAAGGAAACGGCCGTCTCAATGCGGTCAGCAATGCGCTGAAAAAATGCTTCGGCCTCCGGTACAATCTGGTTACCTATCAGGAGCACGCCTTAGAGCAGAGCTCCAGCTCCCGGGCCATCGCCTATGTTGGAATCCAGACGCCGGACGAAAAGCTCCATTGGGGCGCAGCCGTGGATCCCGATATAATCCGTGCTTCCATCGATGCTCTGCTTACGGCTATTAATAATTCGGTGCTGTAGGAGTCAAGAGACAATAAATACCGGTATAATCCGCACGGTATACGTTGCTGTTTGACTTGTCCGTTTTCCGGACAGCACTGTGCCGAACAGCAAAAGATTTGATTTGATAATGGGGATATACCGGCTATTTGGAATGAATTTACATGTAAAAAGGGAGTATATGAAAATGCGGCCGAAGGACAATGAACGGCCGCATTTTTTCGTAAAGTTAAAAAAGTTCAAAAAGATTCGGAAATGGTTGACATTCCATGTCAGCCAAGTTATCATTAAACCAATGAAAGAAATAATAGGTTTGTAACTTCTTCGAAGGCTTTCCCGAAATTTTTCTTGTTTTTTCGGTATGCCCGGAAGAAGTTTTTTTATGCACGTGAGACTTGAATGGAGATATTTAAGAGACATTCTTTTATGAGCAGAAAGCATGGCTTATCAGGAAGACTATTATCTCACAACATAGGCTCCGGTGCGGCAAGTAAGGAAGCAGGTGCTTTTTTTATTCAATAAAAAGAACAGGAGGGTAAAATCATGAGTTTTCCAAAGAATTTTTACTGGGGAGGGGCTACGGCGGCAAATCAGCTTGAAGGCGGCTGGCAGGAAGGCGGCAAGGGAGTGGCTATCTCCGACATCTGTACGGGCGGTACGGCGGACAGGAGCAAACGCATTACGCCTGAGATCGAGGAGGGGACCTTTTATCCTTCCCATGAAGCCATTGACCATTACCATCGCTTTCGGGAAGACATCGCCCTGTTTGCGGAAATGGGATTTAAGATGTACCGGTTTTCCATTGCCTGGACGCGGATTTTTCCAAATGGGGATGAAAGCGAGCCGAACGAGGCAGGGCTTCGGTTTTACGATGAGCTGATTGATGAGTGCCGGAAGTATCGGATTGAGCCTATGATCACCATTTCTCATTATGAGGTGCCTTTCGGATTGACGAAGAAATGGAATTCCTGGACGGATCGGAGGCAGATTGACTGCTATCTGAACTTCTGCCGTGCTATTTTTACCCGATATAAGGGAAAGGTGAAGTACTGGCTGACCTTTAATGAGCTGAACAGCGCCACCAGCGCCGTAGGAGGGCTTTTGAACCAGGGGATTTTGAATGAGATCCGGCCGATGGACTTTATGGAGCAGGTAGATGTTCCTCAGAATCGTTTTCAGGGGCTGCATCATCAGTTTCTGGCAAGCGCGCTGGCAGTAAAGCTGGCACATGAGATTGATCCGGAATATCAGATAGGGTGTATGCAGATTATGGCTACCAGCTATGGACTTACCTGTAAGCCCGCGGATCAGCTTGCCAATCAGAAGCAGAATCAGATTATGAACTGGTTCTGTTCAGATGTACAGTGCAGGGGCAAGTATCCCAATTATATCCATAGGTATTTCAGGGAGAATGGGATTGAGATTCAAATGGAGCCGGGGGATGAAGAGATTTTGCTGGCCGGTCCGGTGGATTTTTATACCTGCTCTTATTATATGTCCGGATGTCAGACGGCTGATCCGGAGGCGAAGAAAGGGAAGGGGAATCTTCTTGGAGGAGTGCCGAATCCCTATTTGAAGGCTTCTGACTGGGGATGGCAGATTGATCCGGAGGGGCTTAGGTATTCGCTGAATGAGATTTGGGATCGGTATCAGAAGCCTATCTTTGTTGTGGAAAATGGTCTTGGGGCTTATGATAAGATTGATGAGGACGGAAAGGTTCGGGATGATTATCGGATTGAGTATTTGAAGAGCCATATTTGTCAGATGCATGAGGCGGTTTTGGATGGAGTGGATCTGCGGGGGTATACGCCTTGGGGGTGCATTGATCTGGTGAGCGCCTCTACGGGGGAGATGGCTAAGAGGTATGGGTTTATTTTTGTGGAACGGTATGATGACGGGACAGGGGATTTTTCCAGGAGGAGGAAAGAGTCGTTTTATTGGTATCGGGATGTGATTGAGACGAATGGGGAGGTTGTGCTGTAGGCTTTGCCGCAAAACAAGCCGGCCGCCATTTCCATATCCTGTGTTCGGACGGTTGGTGTACACTTCGTATGCTCTGGTCGTACATTGCCTTGGAGGGTTTGTCAGATGCAGACTTTTTGGCAATGTCCGCCCATATCATACAAAGTGTCCGCCAACAGCCGGACACCGGATATCGGAAGTGGCGTCCGGCTTATTTTGCGGCAGAACCGGGAGGGTGGCGGGATTTGTTTGAGCGGGATGGGGTTGAGGATTTGGGTTTTAGGTTTTGAGTAATATTTTGTAAAGTTTTTGATGGATTTTTACTATATAGGTATTGACAAGTGGGGTGAAAGACGTTATTATTGTAAGCGTGAAAGAAATAATAGGTTTGTAACTTCTTCGAAGGCTTTCCCGAAAATTTTCTTGATTTTTTCGGTATGCGGTGAAGAAGTTTTTTTGTACCTTTTGGAATGGAAATTGTGTTTTTTAGGGTATAACGGGATATTTATGGAACTGGAGGATGAAAGATGTTTGGCTTGTTTAAGAAAGAGGAATTTAAGATTGTGGCCCCGGTTGACGGCGAGCTGATTCCGCTTGCGGAGGTTGCGGACGGAGTGTTTTCGGAGAAGATTATGGGAGACGGCTTTGCGGTGATTCCGGCCAACGGAGCGGTCTGTGCTCCTTTGAGCGGTACGGCGGAGACGGTATTCCCCACCGGACATGCGGTAGGCATCAAGACGAAGGACGGAATTGAGTGTATCGTACATATCGGCCTGGATACGGTGGAGCTGAATGGGGAAGGCTTTCATCCTTTGATTCAGCAGGGAGCCAAGGTGAAGGCCGGCGAGCCGATTGTGAATTTTGATAAAGAGGCTTTGGAGCAAAAAGGGTATAAGCTTACGACTATGGTGGTTTTCCCTTCCGGCTATGATCAGGCGTTTGACTTGGGGAAGAGAACGGTGGCCTCGGGAGAGACACTGGTTTAACAGGCGGCGGACAAAGGGGGAGAGATGAAGGTTATTCGGAATATCAATAACAATGTGGCAGTCTGCCTGGATGATAACAATCATGAAGTGATTGCATTTGGCAAGGGGATTGGCTTTCAGAAAGCGCCCTATGAGATTGCGTTATCGCAAATTGACCGAACCTACTATAACCTGGAACCGCATTATATTACGTTACTGAATGAGCTTCCTGAGGATATTTTGGATGTCACCAACGAGATTGTCCGTAAGGGAAGCGCCTATCTTAAGATGGAATTTAATACCATATTCTGGTTTTCGCTTTGTGATCATATCAATTTTGCCATTGAGAATACGAAAAAGGGGCTTGTCTTAAAGAACCCTATGACAAATGAGATACGGCATTTTTATGAGAAGGAGATGCGTTTGGGGGAATGGGCCGTTAAGCATATCGGCAAGCGGCTGTCCATACGGCTTCCTCAGAGCGAGGCGGGAAATATTGCCATGCATTTTATCAATGCGGAGCAGCAGGTAAAGCAGGCGTCAGAGCGGAATGACATTGAGCATTTCGTGGAGGATATTACGGATATTGTGGAGAGCGGAATGAATGTGATTATTGACCGGGACAGCTTCAGCTATTCCAGGTTTGTGACACATTTGAAATATCTGCTGAAACGCTCCGGCAGCCTGGATGTGCCGGAGTCGGAAAATGAGAAGCTCTATGAGAGTGTATGCGAAGAGTTTCCGGAGTTAAAACGAGTTGGAGAAAAAATTAAAGAGTATATAGCTGCAACCTTGTTGGTAGAACCGGCGAAGGAAGAAATACTGTATCTGATGATACATATCAACCGGCTCTGCGCAAGGGAAGATGGATTGTAACCCGAAAGGGGCTTTACCTGGCACTTTGTTTCGTCCGGCAGATTTCTGGCGGTCTGGGATAGTGTCGGGTTTTTTGTTTCCGTGAAGGAGTTGACTTCGTGGAATCAAAACAGGCTTTGACAGGACGGGGGAGCGCGCATCCCGTTCTGACGGCACAGGAAATACGGATTTCCTGTATATAAAAACAGAGAGAAAGAGGAGAGTAGTGATATGGCAAAGTATACGGATTTATGCAATCAGATTCTCGAAAACGTAGGCGGGAAGGAGAATGTTTCCCAGGCAGTTCACTGTATGACCAGGCTGCGGCTGAATCTGAAGGACAGGTCACAGGTGGATATGGATGCGGTTAAGGGAATCAAAGGCGTGCTCGGCGCTCAGTTTTCCGGCGAGCAGTTCCAGATTATTATCGGACAGCATGTGTCGGAGGTTTATCCGGAGTTCTGCGGTATTGCAGGCTTAGGACAGACTGCGGCTATTGATGAAAATCTGGACAATAAGGAGCCCTTTGATATTAAGAAGGTTCCGGCAAAGATACTGGATTATGTTTCCGGTTCGATTGCACCGACCCTTTCGATTATGATGGGCGCCGGATTTTTCAAGATGTTTTATGCAATTCTGGGGCCGGATTTGCTGAATCTGATGGCAAATGAGTCGCCTCTGATGCAGACCCTTTACATCGTGGGAAATGCAGGATTTTATTTTATGCCGATTTTCGTGGCATGGGGAGCCGCAAAGAAGCTCAATACCAGCGTTGCTTTAGCTATGTTGCTGAGCTGTCTTCTGATTGACCCGAATATTTTAAATATTGTGACAGCCGGAGAGCCTTTTAGTGTCTATGGAATTATTCCGATGCAGCTGAACAATTATACACAGTCGGTACTGCCGTCCCTGCTGATGGTGTTTGCACTGTCCTATGTATTTAAGTTCTTTGACAAGTATGTTCCGAAGGTAATCAAGATTATCGGCGTTCCCTTCTGTACACTGGTTGTAATGGTTCCGCTGATGTTCTGCGTACTGGCTCCGATCGGAAACTGGATTGGTATGCTTTTAAGTGCATTCTTCGAAGGCTTGTACAACGTAGCCGGTCCTCTGGCAATTGCTCTTCTCGGCGCTTTTTGGCCTTTCTTTGTTGCTACGGGAATGCACGTGGCGATTGTGCAGATTGCACTGATCAATATTACGACTTTGGGCTTTGACCCGATTGTGCTGGCAGGTGCAAACATTGCCAACTATGCGCTGATGGGTATGACTCTTGCTTACTTCCTGCGTACAAAGGGAGAGGAAAAGCAGATGGCAAGCGCCAATGTGGTTACGCTGATTGTGGGCGGTATTTCCGAACCTACGCTGTTCGGTATTCTGCTTAGAAATAAGCGTGCTATGATTTGCCAGATTATCGGAGGCTTTATCGGCGGTCTGGTAGGCGGTATCTTTGGCGTGGCTGTGTATACGATGGGAGCTTCCAATTTCCTGACCATATTACAGTATGCCGGCGGTCCGGGTTCCAATCTTATCTATGCGGGTATTGCCTGTGCGGTTGCTTTTGTGGCAGCTCTGGCCGTAGGAATTGTTATTGGATTCGGTGACGGAGACGGATTGAAAAATTATAAGGGAAAAAAGGCTCTTAAGAAAGCCTAAAGTAAGGAAGAGGAGGGCGTCTGCTTAAGGGCGCCCTCTTTTATTAAAGTAGGAAACAGTATCCCCCGGAACAGAGCCAGAACGATTTACGGGCACATGGACTTGTGACCGGAAATTGTTCTAATAAACGGCGCTGGGAGGGGGATACGGAACTGGAATAGAGGTGTGAGATGATAAATTGTGTAAAGGAAATTCCGGTAAGCCCCTCAAGCTATCCTTTTGCAAGCGCTGCCCGCTACCTGGATTTTGAGAAATACGGCTACGAGGAAAAGGAATACTATCTGGAGGGCACGGCCAATGTTTATGAAAGTGTTGGAAATACGGGCGCTGTTAAGGTAAAATATAAAGATACGGCATACATAAACCGCATCATTGTCAGAGCGCCGAAGAACCCCGGCAAGTCCAGCGGAAATGTAGTGGTGGAGATTATCAACCCCACCTCTTTTATGGAGATTGACCGCATGTGGATTCTGGGCTATGAAAAGTTTATGAGGGACGGAGATATTTATATAGGCATTACAAGCAAGCCCAATACCATTGCAAAAATGGAGGAGTTTGACAGGGAGCGCTACGGCCGTCTGTCCTGGCCGAATCCCCGGGAGGATGAGCCGTTTCCGTTTACCATAGAGGAAACAAGGGAGAGGGGCTTGCTGCCGGATATTGATATTCACTATGAGACAGGTCTGTTCTGGGATATGCTGACGGATCTGGCCTGGCTGCTGCGGGGTGAGGAAGAGCAGAATCCCATCCGCTCCTATGATCATAGCTTTCTCTATCTGACCGGATGGTCCCAGTCGGCCTGCTATCTCTTCCGTTATGTGAACAGCTTTGCCTACCGGGATGAGGTAAAAAGGGACAAAAGGGTATTCGACGGCTACCTGGCCGGAGGCGGTGTGCGGAATTTGATTGTTCCGGTGAACCAGTATGAGGCCGTTATGGACTATGATTTCCGTCTGCGGAGGATTGAACATGTGGAAGAGCCTTATATTTCCGTTCAGACAGAGAGTGAGAACGGCCTTTGGGATGCCTTCCGCACCAAGCGCGGGGACAGTGATTATTCTCATTTTCTATATCGGGAATATGAGGTTACGGGAGCCAGCCATGATACCATGTTCAGCTATGTGAATTATTACAAAAATGACGAGGATTTGAAGCGCATCAACCATTTGCCTGCTTATATAGGAAAGCATGAGGAAGGAAATGATTACCCGTCCCAGTTTCTGTTTGCCGCTGCCTTCCGCAATCTCTTCCGGTGGGTGAGAGAGGGGGCGGGGCCCAATTCCTGCGGACGGATTCCGGTTGATGAATGTGGAAGAAACCGCAAGGATGTGTTTGGGAATACAAAGGGAGGCTTACGCACCTGCCTCTTAAATTACCCCACCGGGCGTTATCATTCCGCAAGCGATATAGAGCCGGGACAGAGCTTTGTGGACCCCGGTTCTTCGGTGGACCCTCTGTTCGGCTATCAGGAGGCATTTTCTCCCGCATTTTTAAAAGAGCTTTACGGCAGTCTGGCGCACTATGAAGAGCTGTGCCGGGAGGATACCAAAGAGCAGATTTCCAAAGGCTTCCTTTGTAAGGAGGATGGGGAAGCGCTGGTTCGGATGGCAGTCTTACTTGCAAAGAAAAGGGGGCTTGTGTGATGGAGCGGACAGAGAGGTACAGGGTTCTGATTCTGACCTTTGAAAGCGAAAAGATGTTTGCCAATCCCTTTCTGGACTGCTGCGTGAAAGCGGTTTTCACAGGGCCGTCGGGACAGACCATTGTTCGGGAAGCCTACTGGGACGGAGAGAATGTTTACCGCGTGGCCTTTGCGCCCACAGAGGAAGGAATCTGGAGCTATGCGGTAAATGCTCCGGGTGAGACAGGCTTTGACGGAGCGAAGGGGCAGGTGGAATGTGTGCCCTACCAGGGAGAGCTTGCTCTTTACCTTCATGGATTTTTAAAAATCAGCAGGGATAAGCGTTACTTTACCTATGCAGACGGGACGCCCTTTTTCTGGCTGGGAGATACACACTGGGAGTTTTCCTACCGGGAAAAATGGGAGGAATCCAACCATCCGGGGATGGACAGCATGTTCCGGGGAATGATAGACCGTCGGGCAGAGCAGGGCTATACGGTTTATCAGACAAATCTGCGAAGCGATCCCATGATGGGAGGGGACGCTTATTACTGGCAGGAGCCGGATTTGCCCAATGTGAGGTTTTACCAGGAGGAACTTGACCGGCGGATGTATTATCTGGCAGATAAAGGGATTGTAAACGCCCTGGGCTTTGCCTGGTTTATGTCCATTGAAAATCAGGTGGAGAAATATAAAAATCTGGCCCGGTATATTATGGCCCGCTACGGAGCGCTTCCTATGGTGTGGACCCTGGCCGGGGAGCTGGGCGGTTATGACAAGGCCCGTCAGCCCTTCTATGTGGAGGAGTGGAGGAAGGTGGCTCTGTATATGCAGGAGCTTAACAGCTACCGTCATCCTATGACGGCCCATTATACCAATGAACGGCCCTTTGCCTCCTACTATCAGGATGAGGACTGGATGGATTTTACCTTGAATCAGGCCGGCCACGGGGACTATGTGGTGAGTATTGACGATTACAAGGCATTTTTGCAGGAGCATGGGGATAAGCCCTTTGTGGAGGGGGAAGCCTTTTATGAGTTCTGTTCTACCCTGGAGGAAAACGGAACCCGTCTGTGTACGGACGCTATGGTAAGGCGTGTGGCTTATCTGACCGTGCAGGCCGGGGGCTGCGGCTATACCTACGGCGCTCAGGGAATCTGGGATGTAGTCTGGGAGAAGGGGCAGGAAAATAAGATGTCTCTTTTTAACCGCTTTGATGTAACCTGGGCACAGGCCATTGACGGGCCGGGAGGCATGCAGATGGGGCTGATGCGCAAGTTCTACGAGGAACAAAGGTTTTGGGAGCTTTACCCCTATCAGACCGGGAAGGATGCGGTCGGAGATCCTTTTGGGAAGAAAATGCCGCTTATTACGGTGACAAAGGATGGAGGGCGCTGGGTGCTCTATTATCCCGAGGCAACGAGAAAGAGCGGAGATATCCATATGTCTTCCGGGAAGTATGTTATGCAGTGGTTTGATCCCAGAAACGGCATATACAAAGAGCCGCAGGAGTTTGAGGTGCGGCAGGATACCTGGAGGCTTCCGGCAAAGCCGGATCTACAGGACTGGTGCCTTGTGGTAAAAAGAGAAACAGTTGGATAATATTGCGGAACTTAACAGCAATCCCTAGACAGTGCCAGAAGAATTTACAGACGCATGCTTCTGTGACTGGAAATTCTTCTAGATTGGGGGTACTGGAAGAGGGATTGCGGAACTTAACAGCAATCCCTAGACAGTGCCAGAAGAATTTACAGACGCATGCTTCTGTGACTGGAAATTCTTCTAGATTGGGGGTACTGGAAGAGGGATTGCGGAACTTAAAATAGAAGGGAGAACAAGATTTATGCTTCAGATTGCGGAGAATCAGAGAACGTTATTAAAGGACGGAAAGCCGTTTTTTTACCTGGCGGATACCTGCTGGTCTGCTTTTACCAATATTACGGATGAGGAATGGGACTATTATCTCTACAAGAGAAAAGCACAGGGCTTCAATACCATTCAGATTAACATTCTTCCCCAATGGGACGCTTCGGTGACGGATCTTGATTATCAGCCGTTTTTGGAGAAGGATCCTCATAAGCTGAATGACGCTTATTTTGCTCATGCAAAGGAGCTGTGCGTCAAGGCAAAGCAGGAGGGCTTTGAGCTGGCTCTCGTGGTTTTATGGTGCAATTATGTGCCGGGAACCTGGGCGTCAAAGCTGTTTCCGGACGGGATTCTGCCCTTTGACTGTCTGGAGAATTATGTGCGGAAGGTTCATGAGGTGTTTACGGATCTGGAGCCTCTTTATATTATCAGCGGCGATACGGACTTTCCGGAGGAGGAGACGGTTAAGTACTATCTGCATGTGGGCAGGATATTGAAGGAGTTGGCGCCTCAGTGCCTTTTTACGACGCATATTAAGGGGCGGTATTCTTATATTCCGGAGGAGTTGTACGGACTTTTAGATCTGTGCTTTTACCAGAGCGGACACAATGCAAAGGATTTGACGATGCCTTATTCTCTCAGTGAGGAGATGCAGAATAAATATCCGGGAAAGCCGGTGATCAATTCGGAGCCATGTTATGAGGAAATGGGGTATTCCGGAAATATGTACGGCCGGTGGAGCCGCCGTGATGTGCGCCGGGCGGCTTATGTGAGTGTGCTTTCGGGGGCCTGTGCGGGCATTACCTATGGAGCGGCCGGTATTTATAGCTGGCATAAGGTGAAGAAGGGCTTTGCAAGCCTTTTGGGAGAGGGCTTTGATATGCCGAAATCCTGGGAGGAGGCGCTTGCCTTCCCGGGAGCATGGGATTACGGATATCTGAAAATGCTGCTGACCGAGCTTGGCGGGGAGAAGCTTGTGCCAAGACAAGAGCTGCTTTTAAATCCTACAACGGATATCCGGGTGGCAGGCTGCGGGGAGGATTTGCTGTTGATTTATGTCCCTTGCAATACGAAGGTTCGGCTTCAGGCGGATCTGACTGGCTGGGAGCTTCGAACGATTGATTTGGCGGAGCGGTTTGCGGCGAATGTCGGGTTCACGGTGAAGGAAGGCGAAACGGTTATTGAGATGCATCCCTTTGGGCAGGATGCCCTGATTGTGGCCCGCAGAGCCGGGGAATAAGGGATAACTGGAAATTGATTTCAGGTAGGTGAACTTTGAGGGATATTACGGAACTAAAATAAGAAAGGACGAGTGGTAAATATGGGATTTCCAAAGAATTTTTTGTGGGGCGGCGCTACGGCGGCCAATCAGTGTGAAGGCGGATATCAGGAAGGCGGAAGAGGTCTGGCAAATGTGGATGTGACTCCTCACGGTACGGAGCGTTTTCCGGTGATGCTTGGAACGAGAAAAATGCTGGAGCTTGAGGACGGGTATTATTATCCGGCCTTGGAGGGGATTGATTTTTACCATCGCTACAAGGAGGACATTGCCCTGTTTGCGGAGATGGGCTTTAAGACCTTCCGGCTGTCAATTGCGTGGAGCAGAATTTTCCCCAAAGGGGATGAGACGGAGCCGAATGAGGAAGGGCTTAGGTTTTATGAGGATGTATTCCGGGAGTGCAGGAAATACGGGATCGAGCCGCTTGTTACGATCACGCATTTTGACTGCCCGATTCATTTGATTAAAGAGTATGGCGGGTGGAAGAGCTATAAGCTGGTGGAGTTTTATAAACGGCTTGTGACGACGCTGTTTACCCGGTTTAAGGGACTGGTGCATTACTGGCTGACTTTTAATGAGATTAATATGATTCTGCATCTGCCCTTTATGGGAGCGGGGCTTGTGTTTGAGGAGGGGGAGGACCCCAAGAAGGCACAGTATACCAGTGTGCATCATGAGCTGATTGCCTCAGCCTGGGCGGTAAAGCTGGCCCATGAGATTGATCCGGAAAATCAGGTGGGCTGTATGATGGCAGCCGGAGATTATTATCCTTACTGCTGTATGCCGGAAGATGTGTGGGAAGCGAAGATGCAGGATCGGGCGAATCTGATGTTTATTGACGTGCAGGCCAGGGGATATTATCCCAATTATGCGAAGAAGCTGTTTGAGCGGATGGGGCTTGAGCTGTCTTTGTCTGACGCGGACGAGGCGGTGATGAGGGAGAATACGGTTGATTTTATTGCATTTTCCTATTATTCTTCCCGATGTGTGACCACCAGGGAGGATGTGAAGGAGACTACGGGAAATGCGTTTAAGGGGACGAAGAATCCTTATCTGAAGGCCAGTGAATGGGGATGGCAGATTGATGCGCTGGGGCTTCGGATTACAATGAACTCTCTGTTTGATCGGTATCAGAAGCCGTTGTTTGTTGTGGAAAATGGGCTTGGAGCCAAGGATACATTGGTAGACGACGGGAACGGGGCGTTTACGGTTGCGGATGATTATCGGATCGAATATTTGAGGGCGCATATTGAGGCTATGAAGGCGGCTGTTGAGGAGGACGGCGTTGAGCTTTGGGGGTATACGCCCTGGGGATGTATTGATTTGGTGAGCGCTTCTACCGGGGAGATGAGTAAGCGGTATGGGTTTATTTATGTGGATCGGGATGATGAAGGGCATGGGAGCATGGCCAGGTATCGGAAGAAGTCGTTTGAGTGGTATCGGAGGGTGATTGCTTCTAATGGGGAGGTGCTTGATTAAAGGGTAGTTGGGGGCGGCGTTTCCGGAGGGGCCTGGGTCTGCTGCGGAATAAGCCCTCCGGCTTTTCCATATCTGTGTTCGGACGGTTCTCGTACACGCTGTCTGCTCTGAACGGACATTGCCTTGGAGGGGACTTTTTGGGTTTTTCTTTTGGGGCAATGTCCGCCCAGATCAGACAGCGTGTACGCGAACAGCCGGACACCTGATATCGGAAAAGCCGGAGAACTTATTCCGCAGCAGACCCAGGCGTTGGGGACGGCAGCCTTTTTAGCGGTGGAGATTTGTTTTTGAAATATAATTTATGCCAACAGGTAAAGTCGCAAAGGCGCACGAGAGGAACTTTTATGAGTGCCCTTTCGAATAAAAGTTACTCTCATAACAGGTGCGCCGAAGTGACTTTACCCTTTAGTGCTGTCGCGCAGCGACTTAAAATAGTGTGGTTAAGAAATATTAAGAGTTTATGGGAAATAATTTATGCCAACAGGTAAAGTCGCAAAGGCGCACGAGAGGAACTTTTATGAGTGCCCTTTCGAATAAAAGTTACTCTCATAACAGGTGCGCCGAAGTGACTTTACCCTTTAGTGCTGTCGCGCAGCGACTTAAAATAGTGTGGTTAAGAAATATTAAGAGTTTATGGGAAATAATTTATGCCAACAGGTAAAGTCGCAAAGGCGCACGAGAGGAACTTTTATGAGAGCCCTTTCGAATAAAAGTTACTCTCATAACAGGTGCGTCGAAGTGACTTTACCCTTTAGTGCCGTCGCGCAGCGACTTAAAATAGGAGGATTGCAGGATGGAACGGTTACGGGATGTTTTGATGGGGCGGGAAGGGAACTCGATTATGCCTTTTTTCTGGCAGCATGGGGAGGCTCAGGGGACGCTTGAGGAGTATATGGAGCGGATTCGGGAGTGCGGCTGCGGGGGCGTCTGTGTGGAGGCGCGGCCGCATCCGGAGTTTGGGAAGGATAGATGGTGGGAGGATGTCGGATTTATTGTGGATAAGGCCAAAAAGGATGGGATGGAGGTCTGGATTCTGGATGATTCCCATTTTCCCACGGGGTTTGCGAATGGATTGGTGAAGGAGAAGTATCCGCAGTTTTTGAAAACTTATTTGGACTTGAGGAGGTTTGATGTGGTGGGGCCTCTTGGGTTTGGCAGGATGAATCTGCGGTTTTTGAAGGGCCGGCCCTGGGATGCCAAGGGGAGGGAGAAGGATGTGATTCTCGGGGTTTATGCGGCCCGGCGGGAAGATGAACCGGTGAAGGGCTTTGATGACAGGGTGGACCCGGTGAGAGCGGAGACTTTGGTGGACCTGACGGGGATGGTGAAGGATGGGATTCTTTACTGGGATATTCCGGAAGGGAACTGGAGTATGCTTGTGGTTTTTGAAACCCGGCTGGGGGGTGAGGAGTCTACGAAGGATTATCTGAATCCCTTGGTGAAGGAGGCCACGGAGGTTTTGATTGAGGCGGTTTATGAGCCGCATTATGAGCATTTTAAGGAGTTTTTCGGGACGACGATTACGGCTTTCTTTTCCGATGAGCCGCGGTTTGGAAATGTGAAGGGAACGGAAGGAAAAATGGGAAGGGCGGATATGGTGCTTCCCTGGTGTGAGGGGCTTGATGAAATTCTGCCTTTTGGGAAGGAGTTTTTGCCGTTTTTGTTTGTGGATTCGGCGGATGATACCATGAGCCGGGTTCGCTTTGCTTATATGGATTGTGTTTCCAGGCTGTATTCGGAGAATTTTACCCAGGTTCTGGGAAAATGGTGCCGGGATCATGGGGTGAAGTATGTGGGGCATCATATTGAGGATAACGGAGCCCATGCGCGGCTTGGATATGGGCCGGGGCATTTGTTCCGGGCGCAGAAGGGGCAGGATTTTTCCGGGATTGATGTGATTAGCAACCAGATTGTGCCGGGGTATGATTTCCATCATGATGCGTTTGCTACCGGGGGAAATGATGGTGTGTTTTATCACTATGGCCTGGGGCGCCTGGGGGCTTCCGTGGCGCAGAATGATCCGGAGAAAAATGGGATTGCCATGTGCGAGGCTTTTGGGGCTTATGGATGGAATGAGGGGCTTAAGTGGATGAAATGGATTACGGATCATCTGCTTGCCAGGGGGATTAATTATTTTGTTCCTCATGCCTTTGACCCGAAGGAGTATCCCGACTGGGATTGTCCGCCTCATTTTTATGCGCATGGGAATAATCCGCAGTTTCGGTATTTTCCGGTGCTGATGCGGTATATGCAGAGGATGTGCCATCTTCTGCAGGGAGGCGTTCACGAGGCGGCTGTGGCGGTGCTTTATCCGGCGGAAGGGGAATGGTGCGGCGATATCCTGCCTGTGGAAAGAGTGCTTCGGGAGCTGGATCACAGTCAGATTGGCGCGGCGGTTGTATGTTCGGATGATTTGACGGATGAGCAGGTGGAGGACGGCGCTTTTTGGGTGAATCAAAACCGGTATGAATGTTTGATTGTGCCTGCTATGGAACGGATTCCCGAGGTGATGCAAAGGAAGCTGCTGATGCTTTGCGAGGCCGGGGTCTCGGTTGTGTTTGCTGACGGACAGCCGTGGGAGGTGCTGTTGGAGCGGAGCATATCCTGTGAGGAAATGGAGACGGAAGAGATACCGGAATATGAGATGTTCGGAAAGCTTCTTAGCATGGCGGAGAATGTTTCTTTGGAGAAGATTTCCGGTGTTTGTGAGAAGTGGAGGACGGTATGGACTTCTGAAAAACAAAAAGGGCTGGTTTCTTATCACTATGTTCAGCCGGATGGGGAGATTTTTTTGCTGTTTAATGAAAATCCGGCTAAAAGTATTGAGACGGAGCTTACGATTGCTTCCGGCAGGACGCCTGTGGTTTATGATGCTTTTGCGAACCGGCTTCGGGCGGTTTCGGTTCGGCGCCGTAAGCAGGGGCGGATGGAAATGGATCTGTGTCTGAAGCCTTATGAGTCCGTGGTGATTCTGGCCTGTGACAGCTGGGAAGGCTTTTCTGTGGAAGCGGAGTGGACAGGGACGGTTCAAAGGACCTTGACGCTTGCGGGAACATGGAAGGTTTCCTTTGCGGATGCGAAGAGCTATGAACCTCATAAGGAGACTCTTGGTTTTAAGGAGGTTGGAAGGAGAGAAGAGCTGCTTCCTCTGTCCTGTGAGCCGGAGTTTGCGGACAAGACGGGGACACTGCGGTATGAGAAGACTTTTGATTGGGAGAAAACCCAAAAGAGCAGGGTGTTTTTGAATCTGGGCGAGGTTTTTGAGACGGCGGAGGTTTTTGTGAACGGGAAGAGCGCGGGAGTGTGCATTTGTCCGCCTTATCGGATTGAGATCACGGAGGAGCTTGCTTTTGGCAGGAATGAGCTGGCGATTGAGGTGACGAATACTTTGGGGAATGAGAATAAGGATTTTATGTCTCAATATACGCCGGTTGAACCTTTTGGGCTGTTGGGGCCTGTGATGATAGAGGAGGAACGATAGCGGAAGAACGGAAAAAGGGATAGACGGAAACAATTCAATATGTTACACTACAGGATAGGTAACGGCAGTATAGCACACAGGGAACAGAGCTCTATGTAGTGTATGGTATACTGCGGAGCTGGAATATAAAGAGTTCCCCGTATTTCTCCTGCAGATGTTTGGGGTTGCGGTTTGTGAAGACAGGCCGTAACTTTTTTTGGAGAAGTATACGGAGTAAGCAGGAAAGAGGATAAAGGGATGGATTTGTTTTATAAGAGTACAAGGGATTCTAAGGTTAGAGTGACGGCTTCCCAGGCAATTCTTCAGGGCTTGTCGGAGGATGGGGGCTTATTTGTCCCGGAGGCGGTTCCGGCCCTTCCCGTAAGTATGAAGGAGCTGGCGGACATGAGCTACCAGGAGATGGCCTATGCGGTGATGAGCCGTTTTCTGACGGATTTTACGGAAAGCGAGCTTAAGGATTGTATAGCAAAGGCTTATGACAGCAAGTTTGATCTGCCCGAGATTGCGCCCATTACCAAGGCGGAGGGGGCTTATTATTTGGAGCTGTTTCATGGGGCGACCATTGCATTTAAGGATATGGCACTTTCTATTCTGCCTCATCTGATGACGGTTTCCGCCAGGAAGAATCAGGTGAAGGAAGATATTGTGATTCTGACGGCCACCTCCGGGGATACGGGAAAGGCGGCTCTGGCAGGCTTTGCGGATGTGCCGGGGACGCGGATTATTGTATTTTATCCCAAGGATGGCGTGAGCCCCATTCAGGAGAAGCAGATGGTGACCCAGAAGGGGGACAATACCTTCGTGGTGGGAATCCGGGGCAATTTTGATGATGCACAAAGCGGTGTGAAATCGATTTTCGGAGATGCTGCTTTCAAGAAAGAGCTGGCGGAGAAGGGCTATCGCTTTTCCTCGGCCAACTCCATTAACATCGGACGTCTGGTTCCGCAGATTGTATATTATGTGTATGCTTATGCAAGGCTCTTTGCGGATGGTGAGATTGGGGAAAATGAGCCTGTCAATGTAGTGGTTCCAACGGGCAATTTCGGAAATATTCTGGCGGCTTACTATGCGAAGCAGATGGGGCTTCCGATTGGAAAGCTGATCTGCGCCTCCAATGACAATAAGGTGCTGTATGATTTCTTTCGGACAGGCAGCTATGACCGTAACAGGGAGTTTTTGCTGACCAGCTCGCCCTCGATGGATATCCTGATTTCCAGTAATCTGGAGCGGCTGATTTACCAGATTGCGGATCAGAGCGACGAGACGGATCGGAGACTGATGAAGGAGCTGGCCGAGAATGGCCGCTATGAGATTACTTCCGTTATGGGAGAGAAGCTTGGAGACTTCTATGGAGGATATGCAAGTGAGAAAGAGGCGGCGGCAGTTATCCGCAGTGTGTATGAGGCTGTGGGCTATGTGATGGATACCCACACGGCGGTGGCTTCCTGCGTCTATGAAAAATATCGGAAGGATACGGGCGACAGCACGAAGACAATCATTGCTTCTACGGCCAGTCCCTATAAGTTTACGGGGAGTGTAATGGAGGCTCTGGGAGAGACGGCGGAAGGTATGGATGATTTTGAACTGGCGGACAGGCTTGCGGTTCTGTCCGGTGTGCCGGTGCCGGGAGCCGTGGAGGAGATCCGCAGGGCGGAGGTGCTTCACAGTACGGTGGTAAATGTGAATGAGATGAAGCAGGCGGTGAGAGGATTTCTTGGATAGACAAAAGGATATGATGATCTGGAATAAGATTGGAATAGGAGAACGATTATGGATAATGTTTGGAGCATTATGGATTTACTTTTTGCAGGAGCCGGCCTTTACGCCATCTATGCATACTATTTACTTAAGACCAAAGGAGAGATTACTACTTCGATCCTGATGAGCAAGGATGTGGATATCCGCAAATGCAAGGATATTGAAGGATACAAAGCTTTTGTGGCTCCAAAGATTCTTATTTTTGGTATTGCGGCTCTGCTTTACGGAATCCTGGGTCTGGTGAACAGTTATGTTTCTCCGATACCGGGAGCTCTCTATGCGTCGGCTATGGTTCTGTTTTTTGCGGTTTTGGTTTGGTTTGCATTTCAGACGAGGAAGGGTGTTCAGATGTTTTGGTGACTGAGAACATTCGGGAGAAAAAGGCAGCCTGAGCTATATCCGCTCGGCTCATTGCCGGCAGAAAAAAGAATCCTCTATCGTAATGGTATACGGTTAGAGGATTCTTTTTATATAGAGATCCTAAGGAGAATGACCTGATTCGCAGCAAATGCCTCAAAGTGGCGGCAGGAAGAAACGATGCTTTACCGCTTGCTCAGCTTTACATATTTCTGCTTCTTCGCCACACTCTTGTAAGCAGGACGGATAATCTTCCCGTTATTTGCCAGCTCTTCAATCCGGTGAGCGCTCCAGCCCACAATACGGGCCATAGCAAAGAGCGGCGTATAAAGCTCCAGAGGCAGATCCAGCATACTATACACAAAACCGCTGTAGAAGTCCACATTAGCGCTGACACCTTTATAGATCTGACGCTCCTCCGCAATCACCTGCGGAGCCAGGCGCTCCACCATAGAGTAAAGCCGAAACTCATCCATACGCCCCTTTTCTTTGGAAAGACTCTCCACAAAAGATTTAAAAATATTGGCGCGAGGGTCAGAAAGCGAGTATACCGCATGTCCCATACCATAGATAAGACCTGCGTGGTCAAAGGCATCCCGGTTTAGAAGGGCCTTCAGATAAGTACGCACCTCCTCCTCACAGCTCCAGTCCTTAATCACCTTCTTCATATCCTCAAACATACGTACCACCTTAATATTGGCGCCGCCATGCTTAGGTCCCTTCAAAGATCCCAAAGAGGCTGCCACGGAAGAATACGTATCAGTACCCGAGGAGGAGACCACATGCGTAGTAAAGGTAGAGTTATTACCGCCGCCATGCTCCATATGAAGCACCAGTGCGATATCAAGAATCGTAGCTTCAAGCTCCGTATAAGAGCTGTCCGGCCGGAGGATATGAAGAATATTTTCCGCAGTGGAAAGCTCCGGCTGCGGAGAATGAATGTACAAACTCTTTCCGTCATGGTAGTGGCTGTATGCCTGATAAGCATAAACCGACATCATCGGCATCAGCGCAATCAGCTGTAAAGACTGACGTACCACATTGGGAATCGAGGTATCGTCGGCCCGATCATCATAAGAGTACAGAGTCAGGACACTTCTGGCAAGGGTATTCATCATATCCTTACTGGGAGCCTTCATAATGATATCTCTCACAAAATGAGTCGGCAGGGAACGGTAGGAGCTTAACAGCTCAGAAAAAGAAGAAAGTTCCGTCTGATTCGGCAGTTCGCCAAAGAGCAGTAGATAGGCAATCTCTTCAAAACCAAAACGCTTTTCCGAAACAAATCCATGAACCAGGTCTTCAATATCCACTCCCCGGTAAAAAAGCTTACCTTCGCAGGGAACCATCTCATCATCCACAATCGTATAAGATCGAATCTCACCAATCTCCGTAAGCCCGGCAAGCACACCCTTGCCGCTGATATCACGAAGCCCTCGCTTCACCTCATATTTCTTATATAGTTCCGTGCTAATCTGACTGATTTCCTCACTCATCTTCGCAAGGTTCAGAATTTCGGGAGTAATTTCCGAATATGTGTTAGTCTGCATAAACATCGTCTCCTTTCCTTAATACATACATGTTTTTTATACACCGCGGCAATGCCCCAAGACGCCCCCTGCCAAAAAGACAAACGCGCCATACCAAAGAAAGTCCCCTAAAAAACACACCTTACATACATAAAAGCCCATACCCCGGACACTTTCTCTCCGCCCTGAAATCAAATTCATCTTATCCAAAAGACGCCATCCCAAATCCACCTTACCAAAGAAAGCCGCCATATACGCATTATGCCAACCAGGGACAACCTCACACAAAAAACAAATTTGATTAAGCATAACATAAAATTGGGAGAAAAGGGAAGAAAAAATGAAAAATTCACATTAATTTAATATTTTCCACCCCAATTCCCCTTTCAGCCAGACCCACACGAGCCAACAAACCAATTCACACAGCAATCCCCCCCTTGCCGCAGCCAGATTTGGAAAGTAGCGCTCTCCTCCCAGCCACAACCAAATTTGAAAGCAGCAAGCCCCCTCCCTGTCACAGCCAGATTTGAAAGCAGCAATTCCCCCGTCATAGCCAGATTTGGAAGCGCGGAGCAGGGCGGCCGGGATTTCCGGTATCCAGTGTCCGGCTGTTCGCGCACGCCTGTCTGAGCCGGACGCACATTGACCAACAAAACCATCAAATTCCATAAAAAATAAAAAGGACAATGTACGTCCGGAACAGACAGGCGTGCGTGAACCGTCCGAACACAGGATACGGAAATCCCGGCCGCCCTGCTCCGCGCTTCCAAATCGTCCGTCCCCCCCTCACTTTTCACGCCGTCCCCAAAAACCCCACCCATAAATAAAAAAAAATTGTGAAGAATTTTTATTGATTTTATCATTTTATTATGTATAATATGATAGTGAACGTAACAATGCCTTTTTCCCAAAAGGCGTGCATACACAGGCAAATATTGAAGAAGAGAGGTTAAACAAAGATGGCAGAAATCAATTTGAGCAAGTATGGTATTACCGGAACAACGGAAATTGTCCACAATCCCTCTTATGAGATGTTATTTGAGGAGGAGACAAAGCCGGAACTGGAAGGCTTTGAAAAAGGCCAGGTAAGCGAACTTGGCGCAGTAAATGTAATGACCGGTATCTATACGGGCCGTTCCCCCAAAGACAAATTCATCGTTATGGACGACAATTCCAAGGATACCGTATGGTGGACCTCTGAGGAATACAAGAACGACAATCATCCGGCAAGCGAGGAAGCATGGGCCGAGGTAAAGAAGATCGCCCTCGGTGAGCTTTCCGACAAGAGACTTTTCGTAATCGACGCATTCTGCGGAACCAACAAGGACACCCGCATGGCGATCCGTTTCATTATGGAAGTAGCTTGGCAGGCTCATTTCGTTAAAAATATGTTCATTGCACCTACGGAAGAAGAGCTTGCAAACTTTGAGCCGGACTTCGTAGTATACAACGCTTCCAAGGCAAAAGCAGAGAACTACAAGGAGCTGGGCCTCAATTCCGAGACCGTAGCCATGTTCAATATCACAAGCCGCGAGCAGGTAATCCTGAACACCTGGTACGGCGGAGAGATGAAGAAGGGTATGTTCTCCATGATGAACTACTATCTGCCGCTGAAGGGCATCGCTTCCATGCACTGCTCCGCAAACACAGATATGAACGGCGAGAACACCGCAATTTTCTTCGGCCTTTCCGGAACAGGCAAGACCACCCTTTCCACAGATCCGAAGCGTCTGCTGATCGGCGACGACGAGCACGGCTGGGACGACAACGGCGTGTTCAACTTCGAGGGCGGCTGCTATGCAAAGGTTATCAATCTGGACAAGGAGTCCGAGCCGGATATCTACAACGCAATCAAGCGCAACGCTCTTCTTGAGAACGTGACACTGGATGCGGAAGGCAAGATTGACTTCAACGATAAGAGTGTAACCGAGAATACACGTGTATCTTATCCGATTAACCACATTGAGAATATTGTACGTCCCGTATCCGCAGCTCCGGCAGCAAAGGAAGTAATCTTCCTGTCCGCAGATGCATTCGGCGTACTTCCTCCGGTATCTATCCTGACTCCGGAGCAGACACAGTACTACTTCCTGTCCGGCTTTACCGCAAAGCTTGCGGGAACCGAGCGCGGAATTACCGAGCCGACACCGACCTTCTCCGCATGCTTCGGCCAGGCGTTCTTAGAGCTTCATCCCACCAAGTACGGCGAGGAGCTTGTTAAGAGAATGGAAGCAAACGGCGCAAAGGCATATTTGGTAAATACCGGATGGAACGGCACAGGCAAGCGTATCACCATCAAGGATACCCGCGGAATCATCGACGCGATCCTGAACGGCGATATCCGCAAGGCGCCCACAAAGAAGATTCCGTACTTCAACCTTGAGGTGCCCACAGAGCTTCCGGGCGTAGACACCAACATTCTTGATCCGCGGGATACTTATGCCAATGCTTCCGAGTGGGAGGAGAAGGCAAAGGATCTGGCAGGCAGATTTATCAAGAACTTTGCAAAATATGAGGGCAACGAAGCAGGAAAAGCACTTGTTTCCGCCGGCCCGCAGTTATAAGAAAAGTCAAATAAGCGAGAACTGTCGAAAAACAGTACGCTTATAAGAAGATCGAATTTCGGAAACGGCGTAGCTTTCGGGCTATGCCGTTTCTTAACGAAAACTTAACGAAAAAAACAAGAGAAGAATTTTCTAGTTGCCAAGAAGCATAGAATAGGTTATAATGACAAAAGATAAGAAAGTAAATCCTGGGGTGTTCGTTGAGCCGCTATTTTGAACCTACATTTACGTTCATGGGATTCCAAAATCGCAGTTCGGATGTCAGGCCTCCGTTTGCAGTGGAAGGCAGAAGGGCTGTTGAGGTTACCCACCTAGCTCTGCTAGGCGTCAAAATTGCGGAGACGGCATTTTGGGTTTACAGCAGTAAAAAGCAGCCGTAAAACGGCTGCTTTTTTGAACGAAAGCTTTGGACATTTTTCAGAAAAATCGTTCTGAACCCTCAGCCTGCGGAATAAAGTGAAGGATAAGAATGATTTTTAAGGACAGGTTAAGATGAGAAAACAGATCGATCCCATGCTGAAAACAAAGCTGTACCTGTTAGCTATCGGAGTACTGATTCTGGCCGTTCTTTTGTTCCGGAAAGAACCGGAGCCAAAGGAGCCGGAAAACATAGAGCCGCCGCCCTTGGCAGAGCAGCCGGAGGAGACGGAACCGGAAGTCGAGAAAGAGCCGGAGATCAAGACGCCCGTTTATAACGGCAGCATCAGGGTGCTTTTAAAAACAGACGGATTTGCGGGGGAGGTTCATGAGACGGTAAAGCTGACCTCCGGACAGGAGCTTGTGGCAGTGGGAAAAGGAACAGATGAAAACGGGGGACAGGAAACGGAATACGGCAGCGGTGTAGAATTGACCTTTTCCAAAGAAGAGGAGAATTTGCTCCTGAACGGCGAGCTTATGGCAGAGGTTCCGACCTGTTTTGTCATAAGAAACAGAGAAGAAGGACAGACAGCATCTGTTTCCGTGGCAAGCATAAACCGCGGCTACGGCGCACCCTCCTATGAGGGCGTCATAGAGGTCTGGCCGGTGGAAGGGGGCTTTGTATTGGTAAATGAGCTGCCTTTGGAGACGTACCTCAATTACGTGGTGCCAAGCGAGATGCCGTCCCGCTATTCCCACGAGGCGTTGAAGGCCCAGGCCGTCTGTGCCAGAACTTATGCCTATAAGCATCTGCAGGCATACGGCTACCCGGAATATGAGGCTCACGTGGACGACAGCGTGCGCTATCAGGTTTACAATAACACCAATCCGGCGGACAGCACGAGCCAGGCCGTGGCGGAGACGGCAGATCTGATTTTGACAAGCCAGGGACAGCCCATAACCGCTTACTATTTTTCCACCTCCTGCGGCTATACGGGGAATGAAGAAGTCTGGTGGGAAGGCTCTGCGGAGCTGACGCCGTACCTGCGGGGGAAGACCGTCAATGAGGCGGGCGAATGTCTGGATATGACAAATGAGGAGGTTTTTACCGCATTTATTTTGGATAAGGACGACACCTGCTATGACAGCCCGGTAAGCTGGTATCGGTGGGAAACGGATATTGATGTGGAGACCCTTTCTGAGAATTTAAATGAAGCTCTTAAGGGCCGTTATGAAGCAAATCCTGAGGCCATCCGTACAAAGCGGGGGCGGAATTTTGTCAGCAGGCCCGTAGAAACCATCGGAACCATACAGGGAATCGATATCCTGGAGCGCAATGAAGGAGGAGCCGTTCAGCGTATGTGCATCCGGGGAAGCCGCCGGACCATAGAGATTGAGACGGAGTACAATGTAAGAGCGCTTCTCAATGTGAAGGGCGGCGTGATTGTCCGGCAGGACGGAACTACGGCAGAGGGAGGTACGCTTCTTCCCAGCGCATATCTGATTGTCACGCCGGTATTTGATGAGGAAGGGGAGCTTTCCGGCTTTCGCTTTCAGGGCGGCGGCTACGGACATGGAGTGGGAATGAGTCAGAACGGCGCAAACGGAATGGCGGAGCAGGGAAAGAGCTTTGAGGAGATTCTTCATTTCTTTTATACGGACGTGGAATTGACGGCCATTCATACTTTATGATAAGATATCCGAACAAGCCGGGAATATACCGTAAAAAGAGAGACAGAGGGAACAAAATGAAGCTGATAAAGAAAATCATCAAACTGGTGCGGGGTTTTTTAAAGGCCATGAATGAGGATCACGTAGGCGCTTATGCGGCACAGAGCGCCTATTTTATCATGCTCTCCTTTATCCCTTTTATCATTCTTCTGCTGACGCTGATACAGTATACCACACTGACCCGGGCGGATATCTACGGCGCGGCGCAGGTGATTTTCCCGGACAGCATGAACGGGTTTGTGATAGATATTATCAATGAGGTCTACAGCAAGACGGCGGTGACAATCTCCCTGTCCGCAATTACGGCGGCCTGGTCTGCCGGGAAGGGCTTTCTGGCTCTGATGCGGGGCATGAACTCCGTGTACGATGTGGAGGAGCAGCGCAATTATATTATACTGCGGTTTCGATCCGCCATTTATACGATTGTATTTGTGATTTCCATTATTCTTTCCCTAGTGGTTCTGGTGTTCGGCAACTCCATCCATCAGGCGGCAGTGGTGCATCTGCCGTTTTTGGCTGTGATTACCGGTATGATTTTGCAGTTAAAGGACGTAGTCGCCATTGCATTTTTTACATTGGTGTTTATGCTGCTCTATAAATTTGTTCCCAATCGGAAGGCAAGGCTTTTGAGCCAGGCGCCGGGAGCCGTATTTTCCTCGGTTTGCTGGTATCTTTTTTCCATCGGATTTTCCCTGTATGTAACTTACACGCCGGGACTTAACAATATGTACGGAAGCCTGACGACGATTATTCTGGCCATGCTGTGGCTGTACTTTTGTATGTACATCATTCTTCTGGGAGCGGAGATCAATTCCTACTTTGAGGAGCAGTTTCGGATGGTCAGCCGTTATCGCAGTCTGCTTCGCGGGGAAAAAAAGCCGTAGAATAAGTACTCCATTGCAAAAGGGGAAAGTGAAAAAGGATAAGGATAAGTGAAAAACACTTGACAATTCCTGAAAAACTGTTATAAAATAAATCCCGATAGCAAAACACAGCAAAAATGCAGTGAAGGTGTTAAGTAGATGATTCATCTTCTTCCAGAGAGGGAATGTCACCGGCTGAAAGCAGTCCCAAGTTCAGAGAATCATTGAATTTCCCACCGGAGCAGCGCCGCTGAAAGCAGAGTAGGCGGCGACGGATATACACGTTACGTATAGAATGAGAGCCTGTATAAAGCAGGAATCTGGGTGGTACCGCGGAGATAATTTCGTCCCTTTACAGGGGCGTATTTTATTTCCGCGGTATTTTTATGGAAGCCGGGGAAACAGTTACAATTCACACCCACGCCAGTTTTTGCAAAGTTTTATTTGATAAGGGTGCAAATTGTAAGAGGGACTGCCCATTTAAAGTCGCCTTCGGCGAGGGGCAGTCCCTTTGGCCCCATAACTGTACTGGCTCCACGCCAATCAGCGGAGTGATTGGCGTGGGTGTGAAAAGTAACGGGAAACACCCTGCGGGCAGGGAAAGCTTCCCTCTCAGACAAAGAGAGCGCGCCCGGGGCAGATACCTTTATGTCAAAAAAATAAGGAGAAATGGAAGAAAGGAGAACAATATGAAGGAGAAATTGCAGAAAATCCGCGAACAAGCCATGAAGCAGATACAGTCGGCGGAAAGCTTGAATACACTGAACGATGTGCGTGTGGCCATTCTCGGAAAAAAGGGAGAGCTGACAAGCGTCCTGAAAGGAATGAAGGACGTTGCTCCCGAGGACCGGCCGAAGGTAGGCCAGCTTGTCAATGAAACGCGCGAGGAGATTGAGCGTGTTCTGGAGCAGGCCAAGAAAAAAATGGAGGCCCTGGTTCGGGAAGAAAAGCTGAAAGCCGAGGTGATTGATGTAACGCTTCCATCCAAAAAGAACCGTGTAGGCCATCGTCATCCCAACACCATTGCCCTGGAAGAGGTGGAGCGCATCTTTATCGGCATGGGCTATGAGGTGGTGGAAGGCCCGGAGATTGAGTACGATCTTTACAACTTCGAAAAACTGAATATTCCCGACGGCCACCCGGCAAAGGATGAGCAGGACACCTTCTACATCAACAAGGAAATCGTACTGCGCACCCAGACCTCGCCCTGTCAGGCCCGTGTCATGGAGCAGGGAAAGCTTCCTATCCGTATGATTGCACCGGGGCGGGTATTCCGTTCCGACGAAGTGGACGCAACACATTCCCCCTCTTTCCATCAGGTGGAGGGATTGGTGGTAGACAAAAATATCACCTTTGCGGACCTGAAAGGTACATTAGAGGAATTTGCCAAAGAGCTTTTCGGGCCGGATACGAAGACAAAGTTCCGTCCTCATCATTTCCCGTTCACCGAGCCAAGCGCCGAGGTGGACGTAAGCTGCTTCAAATGCGGCGGCAAGGGATGCAGGTTCTGCAAGGGAAGCGGCTGGATCGAGATCTTAGGCTGCGGCATGGTACATCCCCATGTACTGGAGATGTGCGGCATCGATCCCGAACAGTATACCGGCTTTGCCTTCGGCATGGGCCTGGAGCGTATCGCTCTGCTGAAATACGAGATTGACGATATGCGGCTGCTGTATGAGAACGACATTCGGTTTTTGGGACAATTTTAATCAATAATATCCCTGAGACACATATTACGGAACTTTAAATAGGAGGTCAGTATGGATACATCATTATCATGGATTAAAGCATACGTGCCGGATCTCGATGTGACGGCACAGGAATACACCGATGCAATGACCCTTTCCGGAACAAAGGTGGAGGGCTATAAAGCCCTGGACGCTGATTTGGAAAATATCATCATCGGACAGATTTTAAAGATCGAGCGCCACCCGGACGCAGACAAGCTGGTGGTGTGCCAGGTAGACATAGGCGGGGAAGCTCCGATTCAGATTGTAACAGGCGCCCCCAACGTAGAGGAAGGACAGAAAATCCCGGTGGTTCTGGACGGCGGCCGCGTAGCGGGAGGACACGACGGAAAGATGACGCCGGGCGGTATCAAAATCAAAAAAGGCAAGCTTCGGGGCGTAGAGTCAAACGGCATGATGTGCTCCATTGAAGAGCTGGGCCAGACCAGGGAGCTGTTCCCGGAGGCTCCGGAAAACGGCATCTACATTTTCCCGGAGGATGCTGCGGTAGGAGAGAGCGCTGTCAAAGCCCTGGGCCTTGACGATGTGATTTTCGAGTACGAGATCACCTCCAACCGGGTAGACTGCTACAGCGTTATCGGCATTGCCAGAGAAGCGGCGGCTACCTTCCGCAAAACCTTCATCCCCCCGGAAGTAAAGGTCAAAGGCTCCGGCGGCGATGTAAACGACTATATCCGGGTAGACGTAAAAGATGCGGATCTCTGCCCCCGCTACTGTGCGAGAGTCGTCAAAAACATCAAGCTTGCTCCCTCACCCAAGTGGATGCAGCGCCGGCTTGCGGTAAACGGAATCCGCCCTATTAACAACATTGTGGACATTACCAACTATGTCATGGAGGAATACGGCCAGCCTATGCACGCCTACGATCTGGACACTATCGCAGGCAATCAGATCCTGGTGCGCCGTGCGGAGAAGAATGAAAAATTCGTCACCTTAGACGGTCAGGAGCGGACAATGGACGATTCCGTACTGATGATCTGCGACGGTGAGAAAGCCATCGGCATAGCCGGAATCATGGGCGGTGAAAATTCCATGATCACGGACAGTGTAAAAACCATGCTCTTTGAAGCCGCCTGCTTTGACGGTGTAAACATCCGCCTTTCCGCAAAGAAGGTAGGACTGCGCACCGAGGCTTCGGGTAAATTTGAGAAGGGTCTTGACCCCAACAATGCACAGGCCGCTATTGACCGCGCTTGTCAGCTGATTGAGGAGCTTGGAGCCGGTGAGGTTGTGGATGGTATGGTGGATGTATATACCGGGATCAAAGAGCCAATCCGAGTGCCTTTTGACGCAGAGAAGATCAACGCCCTTCTGGGAACAGATATCACAAAGGAGCAGATGCTTTCCTATCTGCACATGGCAGAGCTGGAGTATGACGATCAGACCGGTGAAGTCTTAGTGCCCACCTTCCGTCAGGATGTGCTGCGCCTGGCAGATTTAGCGGAGGAGGTAGCGCGGTTCTACGGCTATGACAACATCCCAACCACCCTGCCGACGGGAGAGGCGACCACCGGAAAACTGCCCTTTAAGCTTCGACTTGAGGCGGTAGCCAGGGATATTGCGGAATTCTGCGGTTTTTCTCAGGGAATGACTTATTCCTTTGAAAGCCCCAAGGTATTTGATAAGCTGCTGCTTGACGGGGAAGATCCGCTGCGCCGCGCTGTTACCATTTCCAATCCCTTAGGAGAGGATTTCAGCATTATGCGGACTACCTCCCTGAACGGGATGCTGACCTCTTTGGCAACCAACTACAATCGGAGAAATAAAAATGTCCGTCTCTATGAGCTGGGAAATATTTATATGGCAAAGGAGCTTCCTCTGACAGAGCTTCCGGATGAGCGGATGCAGTTCACCCTGGGGATGTACGGGGAGGGAGATTTCTACACCATGAAGGGTGTGGTTGAGGAATTTTTTGATAAAATCGGCCTTCACGAAAAGGAGGTTTACGATCCCAAGGCAGGCAAGCCCTTCCTCCATCCCGGCCGTCAGGCGAATATCATTTACTGTGGCAAGGTAGTAGGCTATCTGGGAGAGGTACATCCCACTGTGGCTGACACTTATGGAATCGGAGAGAGAGCTTATGTGGCAGTGCTCGATATGCCCGCCATAGAGCCATTTGCCACTTTTGATCGGAAATACGAGGGGATTGCAAAATACCCGGCGGTAAACCGAGATATTTCTATGGTAATCCCCAAGTCTGTTTTGGCCGGACAGATTGAGGAGGTCATTGAAAATAAGGGTGGAAGCTATCTGGAGAGTTATCAGCTCTTTGACGTGTACGAGGGAGCCCAGATTAAGCAGGGGTATAAGTCTATGGCTTATTCTATTGTATTCCGGGCCAAGGATAAGACGTTGGAGGAAGCGGACGTGGCTTCGGCTATGAAGCGGATTCTGAAAGGTCTGGAGGCTTTGGATGCGGAACTGAGACAGTAGGGTAAAAGAAAACAAACTGCCAAGTCAGGATGAAATGCTTTGGAGCATGGAACCCTTGATTTGGCAGTTTCTCTATTTTTTATCACGCTTTCTTTTTCTCATTTCCGCTCTTGAAATAACTTCTATTTCATCCCATTTGATGCGGGCGTTCCATCCGTTTAAAAAGGTAAAGAGGGCCGCATGGATCATAAACAGCATAACGGTTAAGGGGATCATAGGATTGTCAAACCATCCCAGCCAGAAGTATGCGGTGATGCATGCACCATACCATACCGCAAGGACAGCCGTTACGCAGTAATCAATCAGGCCCAGAATCGATAAGCGGGAAGGGTACTGATTCACAAAATACCGGTTATAGAGTAAAGGAATATTAGTGCGTACATAGTTGTTGTACCCGATATACTTTGGAATCAAAAGTCCTGCCAGGCGTGGGTTGGAAATCGTAATGTATTTTTGAATTCGGTTTTCTTTATTCCACCATGCACTGTAACGGCAGGTGAAAATGCCCAAAAACCAGATAACGCCAACTAAGAAGAGCAGCCAGAGTCCGAGAATAAGAAAAAGATATACAATAAACATCCGTTTTTCCTCCTGTTGCGGATAGGTGATAGACAAGTTTATTTTATCACGCTGTCATAGCTGTAGCAAGTATTTGGGAAAATTCAAAGGCTTATAATCCTATATATGCTTACAAATTTGACCGGCTGGTTGAAAAAGAATCTGTGAACTGGTAGAATTTTAGGAAGAGTAACAGATCTGGATTCATTAAGATATGCCAAACAATGAGTGGAAGGTGAAGAAATGCTAAGAATAGCAATCTGCGACGATGAACAGGAGATGGTTACGGCTCACAGGCAGGCCGCGGAAGCGGCTCTTGGAGCCTGCCGCGCCGTGGGGGAGATTGTCACCTACACCCAAAGCGCAAACCTGTTCTGCGACATTGTGGAGGATGGCTTTCATTTTGATTTAATCCTCCTTGACATTGAAATGCCGGGAAAGACCGGGATGGAGCTTGCAAAAGAGCTTCGTCCCGCATTGCCCAATGTAAAAATTATTTTCATCACCTCCCATGTGGAATATGCCATCGATGCCTATGAGCTGTCTATTTTCCGATATGTTCCCAAAAATGACGAAGGAAAGCGTCTTACTCAGGCCCTGGAGGATGCAATCCGCCTTCTTATGATAGAAGACGGCAAGGTCTATACCATTCAGACAAGCAGCCGTCTGGAGAAAATCCCTTATCGGGCGATTTACTACATCGAGCGTGACGGAAAAAACGCCAGCATCACCTGGGAAAACGGCGCTTCAAAGGTGCGCGGCAGCTTACAGCAGATTTATGAGGAATTGGCGTCGGAGGAATTTATTTTTATTGATCGGGGCTGTATTGTCAACCTTATCCATGTGATGCAGGTGAAAAACAGCATGGTTTTCCTGGAAAACGGTGTGTTTCTTCCTGTCAGCCGTTCTCACCTGCAAGACGTAAAGGATCAGATCAACGCCTATTGGGGGATGCACATATGAGACAGGGAATGCTTGTAGTATCCGTATTTTTGACAGGAGGTCTGCGGGCCTGGCTGTACTTTCTTCTGGCGGGCTGCGTATTGGAGAAAAAGGGTTCATGGGAGCAGAGAAAAATTCTTTTGGGTGGGGCGGGAGCAGGCGCAGCTGCGGCACTGTTTTTTTTGCTGCAGATACCAGACTATGGAAGGATGTGCCTGGAAGCCCTTTTGCTTGGGGGCTGCGGAGCTTATCTTTTGGGTACGGAGGTAAGGATGAGCCTCTTTTTTGGGGCATTTTATGAGATAGCCTTTTCGCTGTGGCAGCTTTTGCTTTCAGCGGCGTTGGCAATATGGCGCGGTTCCGAAATGTTTTTGGATGGGAGAAGCCCGGAGGGACAGGCGGGTTCCTGGCTGGCCTTTGGACTTCTGGGGCTTGTGGCTCTCTATGGGGCAAAGCGGCAGGAGATGACGGAGCAGGAGCATTTCCGCCTTTTGTCACTTCCTGTTCTTGGCGGTTTTCTGGGAATCATTACCTTGTCCGAGCAAAAAGCTCCTTTTATTTCCGAGGATGTGCTGGATATCTGGACAATGCTGTCTCTTGTTCTGCTGATGGGGGTATTGATATTTCATATGAACCGGCAGTACCGGATGGAGCAGGAGCTTGCAAGGCTTAAGACGGAGCAGGCAGAGCTTTTGGAGCGTGATTACCAGGCGTTAAATCAGTCTTACGGGGCGAATGCCCGGCTGTTTCATGATATGCACCGCCATCTGGAAGCGCTTTACCGGCTGCTTTCTCAGAAGCGCTATGAGGAGGCCAAGGGTTATGTGGAGGATTTACGGACGCCTGTCCGGGAAATGACGGAAACGGTCTATACTGGGGATGAGGCGGCGGATTATCTCCTGAACAGCCGGATGTCAGCGGCAGCCAGGGAGGGGATTTCCTTGGAGATCAAGGCGGAATTTCCCCGGCATACCAATATCCGCAGCGCGGATCTCTGTGCAATACTGGGAAATCTGCTGGACAATGCTCTGGAGGCGGCAGGAAAGGTAAAGGAGCCGGAAGAGAGGCAGGCGGCTCTGACCATCCGCCGGATTCACCGGATGCTTGTGATTAAGGTGGAAAATACGTTTGCAGAGGACGTAGAGGAGCATGGCGGAGAGCTGAAGACCACAAAGACTGACGGGGGTCTCCACGGTTGGGGGCTGAAAAGCGTCCGAAGCGCGGCGGAGAAGTATGAAGGAACCCTTCGCACCTCCTGGGAGGGAAAACGGTTTCGGGCGGTGGTAACACTTGTTTATCAAGGAGTATAAGTTTGTTATAATGGCGGGTGTCCTTTTGATTGAGGCGGGAAAGGGATTGTTTGAAAGAGCTTACACTTGTTTATAGGAATAGGTGAGGCTCTTTTTTTGTTTTCATTCCAATCGTGGTCAAAAACCAACCGATTGCGGACATTTGGGCAGAGAGTTTGTTTTTGCGTTATGCTTTAAGCACAACAAAACAACAGATGTTACGTGCGTCGAAGCGACTTTACCCTTTAGTGCTGTCGCGCAGCGACTGGAATAGGAGGACTTTATTATGCGTCATGTTTGGATTCGTGGAATTTTGGCTTTGGTTTGGCTGGCAGCGGCTATTGTAAGCGGCGGAGCCTTGTATGTGATTTTGGGTATGATATTTCTTGTTTCCGCTTTTTCCGCTTGGAGACAGGATAAGGACGGGAAGGGAGAGAAGTAGAATGTCAGCAGCACTGTCTATTCAAAATTTAAATGCATGGTACACGCCCAAAAAGCCGGTGCTGAGCGGACTTTCCCTGGAGCTTCGCGCTCATGAGTCAATAGGTCTGATTGGGCTGAACGGAGCAGGAAAAACAACTTTATTGAATATCCTCTCAGGTCTTCATAGGGATTTTTATGCGGATGCTTTGAGAAGTAACGAAAAACCGGTATCCTTCCGGGATAAGCGTTTTAAAAGATATCGTTACACCGTATTTGCGGAGGATCACTCCTTTTCCTTTTTTACCTTTCGCGAATATCTTTCTTATGTATTTCGGGCCTATAAAAAACAGGTTCCCAATGTGGAGGATTTGATTGGAGGCTTTGGATTTGAAGCGTATACGGATAAGCTTTTGGGTGATTTGTCTATGGGAAACCGGAAAAAGGCATTTCTGATAACGGCATTTGCCCTGAAACCGGAGCTGTTGTTTCTGGATGAACCGGTAAACGGGCTTGATTTTTCCGGGACGGAGTTTTTGTATCGGCTGATAAAAGGGTATGGAGCATATGGGACCCTGCTGTTTTCGTCACATATTTTGGAGAGTATCACCCTTACGGCAGACAGAGTGCTGGTGCTTAAGGAAGGGCAGATCAGCAGGAGCTTTTCCAGTGAGGAAATGGACGCGGAGGAGATTCGAAGAGCTTTGGGGACCGCGGAACTTGAAAACAGCAATTACGGAACTGAAATAGAGGAATGATTATGTGGAAAGGATTTATGGTTTATTTATTCGGATTGCGGTATAAGAAGGCCGTAAAGAGCGGGCTTATCTGCCTGTTTGTATTCTGGGGCTTGAGGCAGGCGGAGATTTCTCTTAAAATTGCCCCCGGCATCTTGTATTTGATGACAGGAGCCGTTACCGCTTGCTCGATGTGGCAAGACTTATCCGCTGAAAATGAAGTAATGGCAGGAAAGAATCTTTTTATGCTTCCTTTTTCCGGACGGAAGCTCATAGTTTCCTATGTAGGTGCTCTGAGTCTCTATACGTTTCTTACACGCACGGCTCTGGTTTTATCTCTGGCTCTGGCCGTTTCCTTTTGGGGAGCGGCGGAGCTGACGGGAAGCCTGCTCTCTGCTCTGTACGGAAGCCTGCTGACAGCCTGGATCTATGGAGAAAGGAAGTATCGGAAAAGAACTCTTTTATGGATTGCGGCTACTATAGTCTTTGGCCTTTTCTTCAGCAGCACCTGGCTTTTTTCCGCAGGGATGGCTCTAAGCTGTTTTGTCGCGGTATGTTTTTTGATAAGAATAGACGCCTATGTTTTTTATGAAGGAAGCAGAATAGCACGGAAAGAAACAAAGCTCAAAAACTTTGGCCAATTTTCGATTTGGACTTATTTTTTGCGATATTTGAGTCATCATAAAAACTACCTCGTCAATACCCTGGTTCTCTGGGGCGTTGCCGCGGGTCTGCCTTTGTGCCTTGGGCAGACGGACAGAAGCTTTGCCCTTCCCATCGGCCTCTCCCTGCTCACCTTAAATACGCCCATCTGCATCCTTCTGTCCGCAGATCCCCATCTGGAGCAGGCAGTACGGATGCTGCCCGGACAAAAGCGGAGCTTTATTCTTCCCTACGGCCTGTTTCTCTTTACCTTCAATCTGATTGGAGCTTTTATTTTTCTCCTGAGCTTTGAAATGCAGGGAGGCGGCGGGAGCGGAAGAGATTTGGTTATGGCCGTACTCATAGCAGGCTTGGGAGCGTTGGGGTCCGCGGAAATGGAATGGCATTTTCCCATACGAAGCTGGAAAACCAAAAGCGATCTCTGGCATCATCCCAGAAAATACGTGGTGCCGGGAAGCCTTCTTCTGATATCCGGTCTTTTTGCTTCCTGGTTCTGAGAAAGCAGGCTGTTCATGTAACCAATTCTCTGCTAAATTTTCCGGCAGCCAAACCGTGACCTTTTCAAAACCTGCCGTTTGTAGTAAAATATAAAAGTGCTTATTTTATGTGTGAGAATGAATCACAGACGGCGGATTCCACCGCTGCGGAAGGAAAAATAAGAGGAAAAACGAACAAAAGAGGTGTTACATGGAAAGGAGTAAAGTTACAGGAAAAAAGATACTCGCCGCTACCTTCGGAGTTTTGCTTGTGGGTATAGGAGTAGCCTTCAACAATTGTACCGGATTTGGAAATGATCCCATTGGAATCGTTTATGACGGAATCCGGAGCATAACCGGCATGAATCAGGCGCAGCTTGGCATGGCCTCCAATGTGGTGAATGTAGTTCTTTTGGTATTTCTGTTTTTTGCAGGAAGGCGCTATGTGAGTGTAGGAACTTTTGTTTACCTCATACCCTACGGATTTTGTGTGGATTTGGGAACTTTTCTTTATCATCAGCTTGCATTTTCCGATGCATTTCTTTTGCGGATTGTATTCAGCGTAATTGGGTGTACATTTTTGTGCTTAGGGGTGGCGATTTACATTACGGTAGATATCGGCGTGGACCCGTTTACCGGGCTGGTATTGGTGCTGTGGGGAGTGATTAAGAAAGAATACCGATATGTAAAGATAGGATTTGATCTTGCTATGGTGGTTCTGGGTACGGTACTGGGAGGAAAGCTCGGAGTGGTAACTGTGGTTACGGCCCTGGCAGTCGGGCCGATCATTCAGATTTTTATGGGAGTTTTGAAAAAATTCGGTTCTGCTTCCGGGGATTGAAATACTAGGAGAAGTAGGGTACAATCAAAATATCAAATAGAAAATTTACGATGCAAAAGGAGAAGAGCGATGAGAGTAGGTATTGCAGGCGCCGGCATGATAGTGCCGACCTTTTTGGATGCGGCGGCTTTGGTAAAGGAGATGGAAATTTACGCTATCTTTGCGAGAAAGGAGGAAGTGCGGAAGGAATTTTGCGGGAAATATCAGATTCCCGTGGGATACGATTCCTATGAGAAGCTTTTGTCGGATTCCAGGGTAGATGTGATTTATGTGGCCCTTCCCAACAATCTGCATTTTTCCTTTGCAAAGGAAGCGCTTCTGGCCGGGAAGCACGTGATTCTGGAGAAGCCTTTTACAGTTACCTATGAGGAGGCAAAGGAGATAGCGGCGATTGCCAGGGAGAAGAAGCTGTATCTCTTTGAGGCCATTACTACCCAGTATAACCCCAATTATCATAAGATGAAGGAGCTTTTGCCGAGACTTGGGGATATCAAGCTGGTGGCCCTGAATTTTTCCCAGTATTCCAGCCGGTATGATAACTTTAAAAAGGGCATCATAAGCCCCTCCTTTGATCCGAACAATGCAGGAGGCGCCCTGATGGATCTGAATATCTACAACATTCATTTTGTGGCAGGTCTGTTTGGAAAGCCTCTGAAGGTGCGCTATTGTTCAAATATGGAACGTGATGTGGATACCTCCGGGATTCTTGTGATGGAGTATCCTGATTTTCAGGCGGTTTGCATTGCGGCCAAGGACTGCGGAGCGCCCTTGAGTGTCAGCGTTCAGGGAAATAAGGGCTTCATCCACAGCGATTATGCTTCCAGTATCCTGGCGGAGTTTTCCTTCCAGGAAAATAAGTGCGAGCCGGAGCATTATCATCTGGCCGACAGTCCGCAGCGGCTGTTCTATGAGCTTCAGACATTTGCGGAATATTATGAGGATAAGGATTGGGAGGCTTTTGACAAGCGGCTCAGCCATAGCCTGATGGTGATGGAGATTCTCGACCAGGCCCGGGATTCGGAAAATCAAGGGCTGTAGAAGCGGAGAGGTTTTCACGAAGGAGCGGGCAAAGGAAAATCTTTATAATAAGTGATAATAAGGACAGATATCCTCATAATGCCCGTCCTTCATCAGAAAACCGCCCGGAATCACGCCCAATTGCTGAAAACCAAGGCGCTCGTAGAGGTGTCTGGCATGGGTATTGGTACGCACCACGGCATTAAACTGAAGAATCCGGAAGCCGTGGGCCTTTCCCCGGGCAATACAGTCCAAAACAAGCTGCTCGCCGATATGCAGTCCCCGGGCTTTAGCGCTGACCGCATAGCTTGCATTGGCGATATGCCCGCAGCGGCCTTCGTTGTTGGGGTGCAGGATATAAAGCCCCAGAATATTATCGGCAGGGGAAGCCTCCGAAATACTGCCTTCCGCAACACCGCAGTAGGTCTGAGAGGCGAAAAATGCCGGGCCGGTTGTGTCGTTCAGCAGATCTAATTGCGGAAAAGCAATGCCTTCCTCCACCACTTCATTCCAGATGGCCATCATTGAAGGAAGATCGGATAGGGTATAGGAGCGTATCTTTATGTTCATATGAAATATATCCTTTCAAAATTATTGTTTTGAGGCTGGCAATGCTTAGTATAGTGAAAATAGAGGGGCTTGTCAAATGATCTTTTCCTGTTACTGTTCACGGATAAGGACCGTGTATATGCAAACATTATGGTACATAAGAGCTTACAATACGGACAACTGAGCGGCGGAGGGGAGGAGGGCCGCCCCGATCCGGGGTGGAGGTTCCTGCCCGCAGCCTACACAGTTTTACGAATAAGCCATCATGTATCAAGACGCCCCCACCAAGAAAGAAAAACCTACATAAAAAAGTCAAACAATACACAGCAATCAGTATACCCAACTGCATCACAGACAAAAACGAAAGCTTTTAATGTAGTAGTGAGGAAACACTGATTTCCAAGACAACTTCGGCAAAAGGTCTATGAGTATTTTTGTCATCTGCCATTTTATTCCCCGTATAGTTTTGAAAAATATGTTACACATGTGCCAGCCACTTACATTCCGTAATCTCCATATTTGAAAATACGGCCTCAAAAGAGGATTCCTCCGGAGAACAGGCGTAGATGCCAAAGCTTATTTCCTTAGCGCCTTCCCACATATGGCAGATCCGCATCTGCTTAAAGTTCTCACCATCCTCGGAACATTCGATACGGTAGTCCGATTCCCGGCGGCTCAGACGATACCACATGGACTTGATATCCGCGGAAATATCGGTGGTTGCCCAGTCGGAATAGCCGTGATTCGTCACCACGCTGCCGAGACGCTGATACGTGTCGTTTTCATACTCAATCGAAGCCTTCAGCCAGTTTTCACTGTCCAGATAGAGGATAATTCCGCACTGATCAAAACGGCGCTTACTGGCAAATTCCGTTTTTACCACAAATGAGAAATATGGCTCCGCTGTGGTAAGCTGCAGAAGAGGAGCATTGTCATTCTGAAAGCCGTAGTAGGTTCTCTGCCAGAGATCTGTTCCCGGCTCTGTGATAATAGTGATGCGGTCCTCCTGAATGGAGGTTTCCTTCGGCTCTCTGGTCCATTTCAAATCCTTTAAATCCCATTTCATAATCAATCAAATCCTTTCCCTTCATTATTTTAAACGGCATCCCATCATCAGACCGGGAATCCATTCAATTACAGTCATTATACCATCCCGGTCCGGCCGGTCAATAAAAAGAAAAGACATATTTTTAAGAAAATCGTTAAAATGTCAGCGGCACAGACGGCAATTTCCCAACATCGCCGCCGGAACTGTTATATGCTAAAAGAGTTCATATACAAAAGATCGAAAATCAACGTGACATCTGATGCCCATACATGATAAGATATAGAAAATACTTTCAGGGGGCTTAACGAAATGTTTTATTCCATACATGAAAAGGAAATTCAGGAGGTAACCCTGGAGCAGATCGACAGCCACGATATCTGCGTAGGCTATCTGACACTGGATGAGCTGCGCAAATGCTATGACAAGCTTGGTCTGTCCGAGGTGGCCGTAAAGGACTGCATGACGGATTTTACTCATTTTCGGACAAGTATTGATGTGTATGATGAGTTTAGCTTCGGCATGATCAACATTGTGGATATCCTGAACTTAAGCAGCAAGCGCAACCGCATCGGCTTTTTTATCAAGAAAAATCTCTTTATTATAATAAAAATCATTGACAAGGGCGACAGTATCCGCCAGATGTTCCTGGATGCCATCGGACGCTTCCGGCAGAATGCTACGATGGAAAAGGTGATCTACGGCGTGCTGGAGCGTCTTCTCTCCAGCGGCAACCGGGGACTTGTGATGACGGAGCGGCAGATCATTGCGATGGAGCGGGAGGTCGTAAACGGGAAGATGGATGAAGATCTGAATAAAGAGATTTTTGATCTGCGGAACCGTCTGTCCACCCTGAAGAACTATTACGACCAGCTGATTGACATCGGCGAGGCTCTTCAGGAGAATGAAAATGATCTCTTCGAGGAGGAGGATCTGCGCTATTTTAAGATTTTTACGGATAAATCCGAACGCCTGAGCAACAATACCCAGCTCCTTTGCGACAACCTTATCCATCTGAGGGAGGCTTTGGACGCCACGCTGAATTATAATCTGAACAACACTATGAAGCTGTTCACGATTGTGACGATTATTTTCCAGCCTCTGACCTTGATTGTGGGCTGGTACGGAATGAATTTTACCAATATGCCGGAACTTGTCTGGAAATTTGGTTACATCTATGTGATTGTACTCAGCATTACCGTGGTGGCCGGGATTTTATTCTATTTTAAAAAGAAAAAATATATGTAAGGAAGCTTTTATATGAAAACGAGTGATTTTTATTATGATTTGCCCCAGGAATTGATTGCCCAGGACCCTTTGGAGGATCGGAGCAGCTCCAGGCTTCTTGTGCTGAACCGGGAGACGGGAGAGAGGCGGCACTGCGTGTTTCGGGAGATTGCGGAGTTTTTGAATCCCGGGGACTGCCTGGTGGTGAATAATACCAAAGTGATTCCGGCCCGGCTTATGGGCGTAAAGGAAGAAACGGGGGCAGGCATTGAGGTTTTGCTTTTGAAGCGCTGTGAGGACAATGTGTGGGAAACTCTGGTGAAGCCGGGGAAAAAGGCCCGGCCCGGAGCGCGGATTTCCTTTGGAGACGGGCTTCTTGTGGGCGAAGTGCTGGAGGTGGTGGAGGAAGGAAACCGCCGGATTCGCTTTACCTATGAGGGGATTTTTGAGGAAATTTTGGACAGGCTGGGACAGATGCCTCTGCCGCCCTATATTACGCATCAGCTGAAGGATAAGAACCGGTATCAGACCGTATATGCCAGGCATGAGGGATCGGCGGCCGCGCCTACGGCCGGACTTCATTTTACGCCGGAGCTTTTGAAGGAGATTGAGGAAAAGGGCGTAAAGCTTGCTCATGTAACCCTTCATGTGGGACTGGGCACCTTCCGGCCGGTGAAGGTGGAGGATGTGACGCAGCACCATATGCATTCGGAATTTTATGTGGTGGAGGAGGAGCAGGCCAGGCTTATCAATGAGACGAAGGCGGCAGGCGGGCGTGTGATCTGCGTGGGAACTACGAGCTGCCGCACCCTGGAGTCGGCGGCGGGTGAGAACGGGCTTCTTCGTGCCGGGAGCGGCTGGACGGATATCTTTATTTATCCGGGGTATCGCTTTCAGATGATGGATGCTTTGATCACCAACTTCCATCTGCCGGAATCTACACTGCTGATGCTTGTGTCGGCATTTGCCGGGAAGGAGCAGGTGATGGTGGCTTATGAGGAGGCAGTTCGGGAGAGGTATCGCTTTTTTTCCTTTGGGGATGCGATGCTTATATCGTGAGTGAAAATTTTTAGTCTAATTCTCTGTTAAAAGAATTAGGCTTAAATGAAAGGATGTGAAAAGTCGGGGCAAAGTCTGCTCGACGCGGCAATGGCTAACACAATGACGGTAAAAGAAGCGGCAATGCTGTGGGGGGTAACGGAACGTTGGGTAACCGTTCTATGCAAAGAAGGACGGATAGAAGGCGCTTATAAGAAAGACCGCAGCTGGTCGATTCCTGCAAATGCCAAAAAACCTGCGGACAGCCGGATTAAAACCGGTGCATATAGAAAAACAAAAATATCACCTGACCTGCCTCTGCCGGTGGGAATTTCAGATTATCGTCTGGCCGCATCCGAGTACTATTATGTTGATAAAACCACGATGATCAGGGATTTTCTGGATGAACGGCCGATGGTGTCTTTGTTTACCCGCCCGCGCCGTTTTGGCAAGACCTTAAATATGGATATGATACGTACTTTCTTTGAAAAGACGGGGGAAGATACCTCTGTTTATTTCAGAGATAAAAAGATTTGGGCTTGCGGTAAAAAATATCGTGATTATCAGGGAAAATATCCGGTGATTTTCATTACCTTTAAAGATGTAAAGCGGGATACCTGGGAAGAGACTTATGATCAGATCTCAAAGATTTTGAGACAGGAGTTTGAACGTCACAGCGAGCTTTTGCAAAGCGGACGATGCAGCAAATATGAGAAATTATACTTTAAAAATGTTCTGGAAGAGAAAGCGGACAATACGGATATGATGATGTCATTGCAAAGGCTTTCTCAAATGCTGGACGAACACTACGGTATTCCGCCGATTATTATTATTGATGAGTATGACACGCCGATCCAGCAGGGACATATGAGGGGGTTTTATGATAAAGTAATTCTATTTATGCGCAATCTCTTTTCAGGCGGCCTGAAGGATAATCGCCATCTTTCTTACGGCTTTTTGACAGGGATTCTTCGTGTGGCCAAAGAAAGCATATTCAGCGGCTTAAATAATTTAAAAGTCAATACGATATTAGATGACCGATATAGTGAATATTTTGGTTTTACGTCTGAAGAAGTAAAAGGGATGGCACGTTATTATCATGCGGAGGAAAAGTATGAGGAAATATGCGCTTGGTATGACGGGTATCAGTTTGGAGATTCGGATATATTTAACCCTTGGTCCGTAATCAACTATTTTAGCAATGGCTGTCAACCTAAGGCTTTTTGGCAGTCAACAGGAAGCAATGAGATAATCGGTGAAGTTTTGGCACATGCAGGGGAGGAGATCTATGAACGCCTCAATGCTTTACTGCAGGGTAAGAGTTTTCTGACATATATTGATACCGGAGTTATTTATCCTCAGATTCGAAATAATCCTTCCTCTGTGTACAGCTTTCTTCTAGTTGCGGGTTATCTAAAAGCCATAAAGGCAGATTCGGCTTTCGGCGGTGATTATATGTGTGAGGTGGCGCTGCCCAACCAGGAGATTGCCTTTGTCTATAACAAAGAGATTTTGCAAAAATTGACCGGTATTATTCCCCAGGCTGCTGCGGTCTCGATTCAGGAAGCATTGTATTCTAATGATGCACAAAGGCTGCAAAAGGAGATGCACAGGCTTCTTCTTCAATCAGTAAGCTGCTATGATACGGCCGGAGAAAATTTTTATCATGGTTTTGTTCTGGGACTTTGCGCCATGATGGATAATTGCTACTATATCAGCTCGAATGGAGAATCAGGAGAGGGGCGATACGACATTCAATTATTGCCTAAGGCAGAGAATATGCCGGGCATTCTGATTGAACTGAAGGCGGCCAGGAATTTCTCCAAAGATAAACTAAAGCGGCTCTCAGAGGCGGCATTGGCTCAGATTGAGGAGCGTAAGTATGATACGGATATGGAGGCCAAGGGCGTTAAAACGATTTTTAAGTACGGGGTTGCCTTCAGCGGGAAACAGGTCGAGATTACTACAGTATGAAAAAGCCGGAAAATTTAACAAGCTTTGAATTACGGAGAAAAACGGGACCGCCGCCAATCGGACGGTCCCATAAAAATGCATATTATGAATGTAAATATCCCAAATCCGTGTAAAATCCAGGATAAGAGATATTCACACACTCCGCCCCGCGAATCTCGGTTTCCCCGTCCGCATTCAGCCCCGCAACGGCAAAGGACATGGCAATCCGGTGGTCCAGATGGCTGTCAATCACAGCGCCGTGAAGAGGATATCCTCCCTCGATGATCAAACCGTCCTCCGTGGGGGTGATATGTGCGCCCATAGCGGACAGATTTTCCGCCATAACGTCAATCCGGTTGGATTCCTTGACTTTAAGCTCCGCCGCATCCCGAATAACGGTTGTCCCGGAAGCGAAGCAGGCCATCACCGCCATCACCGGAATCTCATCAATTAAAGCGGGGATAAGCTCCCCTTCCAAAACACAGCCCCGCAAATGGGAGGCTTTTATCAGAAGATCTGCCACAGGCTCCCCGTCATGATTATCCGCGGGAAGAATCGTTATGTCGGCGCCCATCCTATTCAGAACGCGGAGAATACCGTCCCGGGTGGGATTGATGCCCACATTTTGAATCAAAAGCTCGGAACCGGGGGTGATGCATCCCGCAGCAAGAAAATAGGCGGCCGAGGAAATATCGCCGGGTACACGGATTTTCTGCCCTGAAAGCTGCGGTTCCGGTTCAATGGAGGCTGTGGTCCCTTCGGTGCGAACCTTGGCGCCGAAAGAGCGAAGCATCAGCTCCGTGTGATTGCGGGAAAGAGCAGGCTCGGTGACGAGAGTGGGACAGTCGCCATACAGGCCGGCCAGCAGAATCGCAGATTTTACCTGAGCCGAGGCAACCTTAGTGGTGTAATGGATGCCGTGAAGAGGATGCCCCTGAATCCGAAGAGGGGCACAGCCGTTTCCCTTCAGACTTTCAATGGACGCGCCCATCAGGGATAGGGGTTCTATAATGCGTCCCATCGGGCGTTTTTGAATAGAGGCGTCGCCGGTGAGGGTGGTTTCAAAGTCCTGCCCGCTTAAAATGCCGGAAATCAGTCTTGTGGTTGTGCCGCTGTTGCCGGTGTCCAGAATATCCGCCGGCTTTTTCAGCCCATGCAGTCCCTTTCCGTGTATAAGAAGACGTGCGGCGTCCTGCTCTTCAATGGAAATACCCATACGGCGGAAGCAGTCAATGGTAGAGAGACAGTCCGCTCCCGGAAGAAAGCCCTCAACTTCCGTAAGCCCTTCGGCTAAGGCGCCGAACATAACGGCCCGATGAGAGATAGATTTGTCGCCGGGGACCGTGATACTGCCTTTTAAATTTTTTGTACGCGTAAAAATCATAGCTTTTCAAGCTCCTATTCCAGTCTTATTCCTCTTATTCCAGTTCCGTAATACCCCTTTTAATACACATGGATGAAATCGATTTCCAGTCTCATAAAGCATGCGCCTGTAAATGGATTTGTGCATTAAAAGAGATATTACTGATTTCCAGTTCCGTAATATCCCAATTCAGCGCTCATAAATCGTATACCGATACTTCCGAAGCAGGGCAATCGCCTTTTCATAAGAAGCCTCATCATAAAGCTCCACCTTCAGCACCGCTTCCTCAAATTCACGATTGTGAATAATTCCGATATTCTTCAAGCTGACGCCGCCTGCTGCCAAAATAGTAGAGAGAACCGCGACGCCGCCTGCCTCGTCCACCATATCGCAGTAAAAGGCATACATTTTTTTGATAGGCCCTGCAGAGGAATCAGGAATGGAATTGCGGTAATTGCGGGAAGTCTCAAAAAAACGGTACAGTCCGTCCCCGTCCGCCTCCTCCAGTTGTTTTTTCACCGAGGTAAGCTGCTCTAAGTAGCAGTCCAGAACACGTATAAGGTTTTCCTTATTCGTCATACAGATCTGCTCCCACATTTCCGGCGAAGAAGAGGCAATGCGGGTAATATCCTTAAAGCCGCCTGCGGCAATACGCTTCATCAATTCATCCGCACCGTCAAGCTCCTGTACCAGATTGACCAGAGAGGAAGCAATCAGATGGGGCAGATGGCTTACGGAGGCCGTAATAAAGTCATGCCTCCGATAATCAAGCACCAGCGGCAGAGCTTTCAGGGAAGCAATAAAAGGCACAAACAAATCCACTGCCTCCTGAGACACCTTAGATGAAGGCGTTATAATATAGTAAGCATTTTCAATGAGATGCGGCTTGGCATTGGCATATCCTGTTTTCTCCGAGCCGGCCATAGGATGACCGCCGATAAAATGCTCCTCCAGCCCAAGCGCCGTCACCCGCTCATGGATATCCGTCTTGGTGCTGCCCACATCCGTAAGAATACAGTCCGCTTTGATCACCGGCTTCAGCCGTTCCAGATACATGGCATTGGTAGCAACAGGCGCACATAGGAAAATACAGTCGCAGGCCGCAAACTGGCCGTCCACCGCAGTACAGGCAATGTCCACGGTTCCCTCGTTGGCAGCTTCAATCAGCGTATCTGCAGTCCGCATATAAGCCATAATCTGAATTTCCGGATGAAAGGCTTTGATCGCTTTGGCAATAGAGCCGCCGATCAGTCCCAAGCCTACAAATCCTACGGTTTCTATCTTCATAGTATCCTCCTATAAAAGTCGCTGCGCGACGGCACTAAAGGGTAAAGTCACTTCGACGCACCTGTAATGAGAGAAACTTTCATTCGAAAGGGCACTCATGAAAGTTCCTCTCGTGCGTCTTTGCGACTTTACCAGTCGGCAGAAATTATTTTTTAAAATTACTTGACATTTCTTAGCTGGACTGTCTACTCAATCTTAAAAGCTTCGCCCGGAAAGAGCCGCATAAGCCTTCAGCTCCTTTGCAAGCTCATCAAACTGTGCAAAGGTCAGAGACTGGGGGCCGTCCGAGAGGGCGCAGGCCGGATTGTTATGTACCTCAATCATCAGACCGTCCGCACCGGCAGCCACCGCACACTTGGCAAGAGGATTCACATAAGCCCGGACGCCGGAGGCATGGCTTGGGTCCACGATTACCGGCAGATGGGTCTTGGATTTCAGCACCGGAACAGCGCTGATGTCCAGGGTGTTTCGTGTGGCTGTCTCATAAGTACGGATACCCCGTTCACACAAAACCACATTTCGGTTGCCTTCGGCAATGATATACTCCGCCGCGTTGAGCCACTCGTCAATGGTAGAAGAGAGTCCCCGCTTTAAGAGTACCGGAAGCCCTGACTGGCCGGCCTCCCGAAGAAGCTGAAAGTTCTGCATATTCCGGGCGCCTATCTGAAGCATATCCACATATTTCACGGCCGCCGAGATGGAAGCCTCGCTGATGACCTCACAGATGGTTGCAAGGCCCGTTTCCTCCTGGGCCTTTTTCATATAACGAAGACCCTCCTCCTCAAGTCCCTGAAAGGAGTAAGGCGAAGTGCGGGGCTTATAGGCTCCGCCGCGAAGGAAGGTAGCTCCTGCCTTCTTTACGGATTTGGCGATTAACAGAAGCTGCTCCTCCGACTCAATGGCGCAGGGACCGGCCATAACCGTCAGATTGTCCGGGCCGATAACGGTATTTCCTACCGGAATAGAAGTAGGATCGGGATGGAATTTGCGGTTGCTGAGCTTATAGCTCTCCGTAATGGGAACAATTTTATCTACATCCGGCGCGATCTCCAGATTGGAGAGCTTCAGACGTGTCTTGTCTCCCACAACACCGATAATCGTAACCTGTTTTCCTTCCGACAGATGGGTTTCCAGACCGTTTTCGCGGATAATGTTCAACACATGCTCAATGGAAGCTTTGGGCGCCTTTGGTTTCATTACAATAATCATGATAAATTCCTCATTTCCTCAAAATAAAAGCCGTCATGCCAAAAAGCCGGCAAAACCGGGCCGATGACAGCTATTAGGCACATGTCCGGTGGGGCATATGCAAGTATCAGTTTACGTTTTTTTTGATGAAATGTCAATGCTGTTTCGCTTTAAAGTGATAAAATTAAGCACTGTAGGCGCTGTATCGCCGTTATTCATAAGAATTTTTCCCTCAGCAGGAACAAATGGAAGACAATTGCAATCAATGGCACAGTATGTTATTGTATAACTTGAGTAAATGTATATTTTGGACAAAATACGGCAGCAAAAATACTGTTTGTTTGGCAATCAGGCCAATGGCTGGATCATGTAAATGAGAAATGGTATGAAAAAAAGAGCAGGAACTGTTGGACAGGGTAAGCGTTGATGCATAGTCAAGGGAAATGCGCAGAAAAGAACTATTTGATAAAATAAGGGGATAAGGCCATGAAATGCTTTCAGTGCGGCAAGAGATTTGATTACAGGAAAAATTCCGGGATCTGTCCCAGGTGCGGAAGCTTTAACTGGAAAGAGCAGGGAGAGAAAGAGACCGGAGGGGCAGCAACCGATACGGGCGGAAAAGGAACCACAGCTTTCCTTATTTTTTCCATTGCAGTATTTCTTATATCTGCTTTCGGCGTAACAGCCTTTAGTGTCCTGTACGAAGAAAAAGTGGAAAAGGAGTTTAAGCAAGAAATTCTGGAGACAGAGGCGGAAAGGAAGGAGCATGTCATGGGAGAGGCCTTTTCCTTTCAGGATATGCAGCTTACGGTAGAGGAGGTTCGGATTCTGGAGGAAGAACAGGGAGGGACGCCGAAATGTCCGGAAGGGATGAAGCTGGCAGCAGTCAGGCTTTCCGGGGAAAGCGACGGAAAGAGAACGGATGGAAACAGGCTTTCGGATGCATATGTGCAATATGGCGGAGGCAGTTACCGGCAGATGGAAAACGGCAGGTTTGAGACTGTCTATGGAAGCTGGTATTCCCTGCATCTTTTTGATTCCTGTGAGCTGTGGGATCAGCGGGAAGGCGAGGGATGGATTGTATTCCTCGTAGATAAGGATACGGAGGAATTTACGCTGTGTCTGGAGGAGCGCGCGGACGTAAATCTGGTAGTGATCCGGGCGGTACATGCAATTCCCGTTTGGCTGGAGGAGGATCTGGCGGATGAGTAAACAAATAAAGATGACAATTAGCTTTGTACTGCTGTTAATGTCCGCAGTCTGCATTTTCAGAACATGTGAAAGTATGAAAAGCGCCAGAGAAAAGGCTGCGGGATACGTACATCCTTATTTGCAGATAGATGTTACGGATTGCGAATATGTGGGGCGGCAGGCTCCCATAGGCACAGAAGGGCGTGTATTGACGGCAAATACATATTTCGGATTTTACAAGCTGACATTCCATGTGGAGAATCTGGGATGCGAATATTATAGCGGAAATCCTATCCGTATTCCGGCTCCGGATAAACAGGATGAAAATGTACGGCGGACCGAATTCAAAGGAAAAGATGAGAAAATTGAGATTTTCCGGCAGGAGGGAGCTGTGATTCCAGGAAAAACAGGTGCGGATTTTGTCTGTTATGTTGAGGTACGGGAAGGAACGGACACCATTTATGCCTCTTATGAAGCCGAATGGTTTGAGATGAAGGATTTGGAGATTAAACTTCATGAGTAACGAGGGAACCGGATTTGATTTGTTATGAAGTGTATGGTAAGGGATATTACGGAATTGAAATAGGGAGAAAGCTATGAAATGTTCTAACTGCGATAAAAATTTTGATTATGAGAAGTATTACGGAATCTGTCCCAAATGCGGAAGCTTTAACAAAGAGGAAACTCGGGAGGAGCAGCATCAGCGGTATCATGATAAATATGACAACGGCTATCAGCATACGGAACACACATATGCCAGTCCGATTTTGGCAAAGGAAAATGTGAAAAAAGGAAAAAACGGGCGTGGAAGCACCATTTTTCTGATTATCTCCGTTGTGATTTTTCTGATTGTAACCTGCGGCTTTACGGCTTTTGGATTTTTGTACAGCAGAGGCCAGGAAAGAAAGCTCTTACAGGATGTGGCTGAGTCCCGGGTGGAACAAGAGGACCATGCCGTAGGAGAAGCATTTACGCTTCAAGGCATGACACTGACGGTGGAAGAGGCGTGGATTGTGGACGAAGGCCAGGGGACAAATCCAAATGCACCGGAAGGAAAGAGGCTGGCAGCCATAAAGCTTCGGGGAGAGAGTGATGGAGAGTGGGCGGATAAGAACCGCCTGTCCACGGCTTATATCAATTGCGGCGGCCTTTATTACGAGCAGATACCGTCCTACGAGATAGAAGAAAACAGAAAATGCGGAGAAGCTTATGATGTTCCGACATTCGAATCCGTTTCTCTGTGCATGGACAAAGAAGCGGAAGGCTGTCTGATGTTCTGGGTGGATGCGGATGCGTCTGATTTTACACTCTGCCTGGAAGAGCGGGCGGATCAGGAGTCTGTTTTTATTCAGGCCATACATACCATAGACATTCATCCGGAAATCATTGATTAGGGAGGACAGGAAAATGGGTAAAGTGATTAAAATTGCGGTGGGCGTGATTCTGCTTGGTATTTCCGCGTTCTACCTCCTGGGCGTATACCTGATGATAACAGACGCCAGAGAGGATGCGGCTTACAAGCTGTCCTCCAGTGTCCGGGCAGAATATTTGGGCAGTGAATATCTGGGCGGCCGTATGGAGTTAGATGGAAATGAGGAACAGGCGGAAGAGGGTTACGGCTTCTATAAGCTGAAATTCCAATTGGAAAATGTAAGCAGTAAGGTCTGCTTCAGCGGCTTTGATTATCTGATCTCGATAGAAGGGGAGAGCTATGAGGAGGTAAAGCGTAAGCTGGTGCCTTCAAAATATTGTCCGCCGGATATTATTCCGGCAGGAGCCTATGGCACCACAATTCCGATTTTGCCCGGAAAATCGCAGATGGAGCTGGTTTATTATGTTGAGGTGCAGGAGGGAGTGGACCAATTAACGGCAAGATATTATCCTTCTTGGAATGAGGATGAAGTGATTATGGAGCTTTTGCTGAAGGAATAACCAGCAAATTTTAACAAAAAGAACCATAACAATTCAGAAATAAAAAATCAAAAAATAACTTGAAACGATTGACAAATCTTTTTCTTTGTTATACAATCACTAAGGTGGGTTAACACTTTAATGCGTCACAGCGTTGTGGCGAAAAAGTGAAACCTGCGGAAATCATAATAGGTAACAGCAATATCCTTACCATGTACAAATGAATTTACGGACACATGCTCCTGCAGCGGAAGTCTGTTTGGATTGAGGTATATGGAGAGCGGTATGGCTGAACTTAAATCAGGAGGAATAAGTATGAAAAAGTTATTGGCAATGCTGCTTGTGCTGACGATGGCAGTATCTGTGACAGCATGCGGCGGTAAGGGTGATGAGAAGGCGGAGGCTCCTTCCGAGACCCAGGAGGGCGCTTCCCAGGAAGAGGCAGGAGCAGAGGACGCGGCAGGGACAGAGGCTTCGGCTGACGGTGCAGAGTATGTGGTAGGTATCTGTCAGCTTGTACAGCACGACGCGCTGGATGCGGCAACTCAGGGCTTTAAGGATGCGCTGACGGAAGAGCTTGGCGATAAGGTAACCTTTGATGAGCAGAATGCTTCCGGCGATGTGCCGACCTGCTCTACCATTGTAAATCAGTTTGTATCGGATGAAGTGGATCTGATCCTGGCAAATGCAACCCCGGCGCTTCAGGCAGCACAGGCAGGAACCGGGACCATTCCGATTCTCGGAACATCCGTAACCGAGTACGGCGTAGCTTTGAATATCAGTGATTTTGACGGAACCGTGGGAACCAATATCTCCGGAACTTCCGACCTGGCGCCTCTGGATCAGCAGGCACAGATTGTAAAAGAGCTGTTCCCGGATGCAAAGAACGTAGGATTGGTATACTGCTCCGCAGAGGCCAACTCCCAGTACCAGGTAGATACGGTTCAGGGATTTTTAGAAGAGCTTGGATATACCTGCAAGCAGTACTCTTTTGCAGACTCCAATGACCTGTCATCCGTAACCCAGACAGCCGTGGATGAAAATGATGTACTCTACATTCCGACGGACAATACGGCTGCAAACAACACAGAGGTTATCCGTAATATCTGCGAGCCGGCTAAAATGCCTGTAGTAGTAGGAGAGGAAGGCATCTGTGCAGGCTGCGGCGTGGCAACCTTGTCTATCAGCTACTACGATCTGGGCGTTGCTACCGGCAAGATGGCGGCAAAGATCCTGAAAGGCGAAGCTGATATCTCTGCCATGCCCATTGAGTATGCGCCTCAGTTTACCAAGAAGTATAATGCGGAATTGTGCGACTCTCTCGGCATTACCATTCCGGAGGGCTACGAAGCGATTCAGTAAGCAGGGCGGCAGTGTCTGAGAAAGGCACTTAGAAATTTGGTTCTCCTTGAAAAAATTCATAGAAAGCGGCAAAAAAGTACTTTCCTTTTTTGCCGCTTTTTGTTATACTTATGAAAGCTGTGTGCCTTTTTGGGATACACAGAACCGGGAATATTACGAACTGGAATAGAGGAGGTTTGTTATGGAAATTATGAAGCTTTTAAACGCGCTGCCGGGAGCCTGCGCCCAGGGCCTTATCTGGGGCATTATGGCGATTGGCGTCTATATTACCTATAAGGTTTTGGATTTGGCGGACCTGACGGTAGACGGAACGATGGCTACCGGAGGAGCGGTTTGTGTAATGCTGATGCTTAATGGGCACTCCGCAGGCTTTTCCCTGCTTGTGGCGGTAGGCGCCGGCATGCTTGCAGGTCTGGTAACGGGAATTTTACATACGGTTATGGGAATCCCTGCGATTCTGGCGGGGATTCTGACACAGCTTGGCCTTTATTCCGTTAATCTGCGGATTATGGGAGGAAGAGCGAACCAGTCGATCGGAGTGGATCAGTATGATCTGTGGGTTTCCCTGCGCTGGGTGAAGGATGTGCCGTTTTATAAAAATCCGATTTTCGTCGTAGGACTTTTCGTGATTCTTTTGATTGCCGTTCTTTACTGGTTCTTCGGCACGGAGCTTGGCTGCTCCATCCGCGCCACCGGGTGCAATGCAAATATGTCCCGGGCGCAGGGAATCAACACGGATATCAGCAAGATTCTGGGTCTGGTGATCTCCAACGGCATTGTAGCCTTTTCCAGCGGCCTGTATGCCCAGTACCAGGGCTTTGCGGACGTCAACGCAGGCCGGGGCGCTATTGTAATCGGGCTGGCGGCCGTGATCATCGGCCAGGTGGTATTTGGAAAGATACGCGGAAACTTTGCTTTTAAGCTTTTGTCCGTGGCCTTTGGAGCGATTATTTACTATCTGGTGCTTCAAATTGTGCTGAAGCTGGGACTGGAGCCGAATGATTTGAAGCTTTTGTCTGCGTTTGTGGTTGCCGTTTTTCTTTCAATTCCCTATTTGAAGGGCAAATATTTTGCAAAACCGGTGAAAAGGGGAGGTGCGTCCAATGCTTAGGATTGAACATATCTGGAAGACCTTTAATGTGGGTACGGTAAATGAGAAGACGGCCCTTAAGGATCTGTCCCTGGAATTGAAGGAGGGGGATTTTGTAACGGTTATCGGCGGAAACGGAGCCGGAAAGTCTACCATGCTCAATGCGGTTGCCGGGGTGTGGCCGGTGGACGAAGGAAAGATTTTTATTGATGATATTGATGTAACGAGACTTCCGGAGCATAAGCGGGCGGCTTATCTGGGACGGGTGTTCCAGGACCCTATGACGGGAACGGCGGCTAATATGCAGATTCAGGAGAATTTGGCTCTGGCTCTCCGAAGAGGGAATTTCCGGTTTTTAAAGTCCGGAATTACCAAGGCGGAGCGGGAGGATTATCAGGAGAAGCTTAAGGTTCTGGATCTGGGACTTGAGGAGCGGATGACAAGTAAGGTGGGACTGCTCTCCGGCGGTCAGAGGCAGGCTTTGACGCTGTTGATGGCGACGCTTAAGAAGCCGAAGCTTTTGCTCCTTGATGAGCATACGGCGGCGCTTGATCCGAAGACAGCGGCGAAGGTGCTGGATGCTACGGAGCGGATTGTGGGGCGGGATCATCTTACGACCCTGATGATTACCCACAATATGAAGGATGCCATTGCACATGGGAACCGGCTTATTATGATGTATGAGGGGAATGTGATTTATGATGTTTCCGGGGAGGAGAAGAAGAGGCTGAAGGTTGCGGATCTGCTGGCGAAGTTTGAGCAGGCCAGCGGAGGGGAATTTGCGAATGATCGGATGATTTTGACTTAAGTATTAACCTGTGAACGCAAAGTTCTCGTGATTGACAAGGGGTGGAGATCTTGTTAGAATTGAGGGAGTGTTATGCGGCATTGGCTTTGAGGGAATATTGGTTCATTTGAACATCAGGCTTTGCGGTTTTAAAGGAATATGTTTGGCTGATGCAGGATTATGATTAGGAAGGTGAAATGTGGCATGAGGAAAGTTGTTTTTTCGATGTTAGTGGACAATACATCCGGTGTTTTGAGCCGGATTGCGGGGCTGTTCAGCCGGCGCGGCTATAATATTGACAGTTTGACGGTCGGCGTGACGGCGGACCCCAGATATTCCCGGGCTACGGTGGTAGCTAAGGGGGATCGGACGATTCTGGAGCAGATTGAGAAGCAGCTTAGCAAGCTGGTGGATGTGATTGATATTAAGCGGCTGGAGCCGGAGAGTTCTATCTGCCGGGAGCTGATTATGATTAAGCTTAAGGTGAATGAGGAGAACCGGCAGTCAATTATTTCGGTGGCAAATATTTTCCGGGCTAAGATTGTGGATGTATCGAAGGAGTCTCTTCTCATTGAGCTTACGGGGAATCAATCTAAGATTGAGGCGTTCATTGATCTGCTGAACGGGTATGAGATTCTGGAGCTTGCCAGGACGGGAATTACGGGACTGTCCCGGGGTGTCTTTGATGTGAAGATGTACGATGAGGAAGGACAGCTGATGGATTATGATTTCAGCTGATTTCATGTGATACTTTAGGCGATGAACCTTTAGATATAAAATAATGATGGAGGAATGAAAAAATGGCAAAGATTTATTATCAGGAGGATTGTAACCTTTCTTTATTGGAGGATAAGACAATTGCGGTGATTGGTTACGGAAGCCAGGGGCATGCTCATGCTTTGAATGCAAAGGAATCGGGCTGTCATGTGATTATTGGTCTCTATGAGGGAAGCAAATCATGGGCCAGAGCCGAGGCCCAGGGCTTTGAGGTGTATACGGCTGCGGAGGCTGCGAAGAAGGCAGATATTATTATGATTTTGATAAATGATGAGCTGCAGGCCGCTATGTATAAGAAGGATATTGAGCCGAATCTGGAAGAGGGCAATATGCTGATGTTTGCACATGGCTTTAATATTCATTTCAGTCAGATTGTGCCTCCGAAGAATGTGGATGTTACGATGATTGCGCCCAAGGGACCCGGACACACAGTGAGAAGCGAGTATCAGGCCGGTAAGGGTGTTCCCTGTCTGGTAGCCGTACATCAGGATGCGACCGGTAAGGCTCTGGAAAAGGCTCTGGCTTATGCTTTGGCTATCGGCGGCGCAAGGGCGGGCGTTTTGGAGACAACCTTTAGAACGGAGACAGAGACGGATCTCTTTGGCGAGCAGGCAGTTTTGTGCGGCGGTGTCTGCGCACTGATGCAGGCAGGCTATGAGACCTTGACTGAGGCTGGGTACGATCCGAGAAATGCTTATTTTGAGTGTATTCATGAGATGAAGCTGATTGTGGATCTGATTTATCAGTCCGGGTTTGAGGGGATGCGGTATTCTATCTCCAACACGGCGGAGTACGGGGATTATGTGACCGGACCGAAGCTGATTACGGAAGAGACGAAGAAGACGATGAAGAAGATCCTGAAAGAGATTCAGGATGGTTCTTTTGCCAAGGAGTTTTTGCTTGATATGTCCTCTGCCGGCGGACAGGCGCATTTTAAGGCTATGCGCAAATTGGCGGCGGAGCATCCCTCCGAGAAGGTTGGAAAGGAGATCCGGAAGCTTTACAGCTGGAATGGAGAGGATAAGCTGCTCGATAATTAAGGTGTGTGTGAAGGGGTCTGTCACAAAATAAGACAGCAGACTTTTCCATATCCTGTGTTCGGACGGTTCTCGTACATGCTGTCTGCTCTTGTCGGACGAACGATTTTTGGTTTTTGTCAGGCTTCGCCTGTTGGAGACTTTGAACGTTTGTCCGCCAATATCAGACGTCATGTACGCGAACAGCCGGATACCGGATATCGGAAAAGCCTGCTGTCTTATTTTGTGACAGACCCATTTACGCTGTGGGGGCGGAAGGGAGTGCCGTATATGGCGGGCGGTGGGTGAAAATATGGAATTGTGTTGGGGGTAAAAAGGGATTATAATGAAATTGCTAAAATATGTGATAAGGTGTATGATGAGTTAGGAGCAGGTCTGCGGATTGCAGCGGCAAGGCTTCGGTTCAGCGAGAAACCGGCTGTAAGCTATGAGCTTGCCATGCCAAAGGGGGTGCACTGAAAATGCTTATGACTTTTGATTTTATAGCACTGGCACAGCATAACACACAGTTTATGGTGCGGTTAAAGGATGCCGTTTCCAATCATTCCGATGATGCGGTTACCATGAAGCCATACAAGCTGAGCTTTGATGCACACAAACAAATAATAACCGTTTGTCCATATTCCGAAACAAGCGAATTTTCTGCGAAAATAGTACCCAAAGAAATTACCTATCAGGCATTGGTGAAGATGCTGAATAATGATTGGGAGATTCCTATGCGGAAATAGAAACCGCTTCAGGTGGGAAATAAATGTATTTTCTTATATTCTGAAACCGGCAGTGAACCTCAGAAATGAAAGGCAGGTTCAACATGAAAGATCGAGACAAAATCGCAGGCGGACTGTATGGCCTGCTCATAGGTGACGCACTGGGAGTACCCTATGAATTTTACAAGCCGGAGGCTTTGCCGTCCTATGATCAGATAGAAATGACGCCGCCCCCGGGCTTTCGGAAAACATACCCCCAGGTAGAGGCGGGAACCTGGTCGGACGACGGAGCGCAGGCGCTCTGCCTGCTTGACAGCCTTTTGGCACAGGATGCATTTTCCCTGGAGCATTTCTCTGACCTGCTCTTGTCCTGGTATGAGAAGGGGCTATGGGCGGTAGAAAATAAAGTCTTTGACGTAGGTGTTCAGACTGGCCGGGCGCTTCACGCCTATAAAAACGGCCTGCCTCCTGAAAAGTGTGGTCTTTTAAACCCGGAGGGCAAGGGAAACGGAGCCCTTATGCGGGTTCTTCCTCTTGCTCTCTGGCATCATGATGCGAAGAGCCTGGTTCTGGATGCGCACCGTCAATGCCTTATTACCCACGGCCATCCTTGCAATCAAGTCTGCTGTGCCCTGTACTGCCTTACGGCCAAAGCCTTATTGGAAGATGCGCCGGCTTCGGAGGCCATAAAAAGGAGCATTGCGGAGCTTCGTGAAATATACCGGGATATGCCGGAGCACGAACGGGAACTGGAATGGAGCATACGCCCGGATCAGCCCTGGGAGGGACAAGGCAGCGGATATGTAGCAGACAGCCTGCGAAGCGCCTTTATGCTACTTTTACAGACTTCCGGTTTTGAAGACTCCGTAAAACGCGCCATTCTCTTGGGAAATGACACCGACACAACGGCCTGCATCACAGGCGGCCTCACCGGAATCCGTTACGGTCTTTCAGGAATCCCACAGAGATGGCTTAGGAAGCTGAAAGAAAGAGAAAAAGCGCAGGAGCTTCTGGAAATGCTCTTAACTAGTACAATGCTGTACTAGGCAGGAGAATGTTTAAAAGGAGAATATCATGTACAAATGCCCTAATTGCGCCGGAAGCCTTACCTTTGACATAGCCAGTCAGATGCTGCACTGCATTTATTGCGAAACCAGGATAGATCCATACGGCTACAGCAGGGAAAAAGATGCGGAAGAAAAGGAATCCCCGTCGGGCGAGTACGAGGCGACGATTTTCACCTGCCCCCAGTGCGGCGCCGAACTTATCAGCGAGGACACCACAGCGGCTACCTTCTGCAGCTTCTGCGGCGCGTCCACCATATTAGACAGCCGTGTGAGCAGGGAGCGCCGTCCCGGTTCCATCATTCCGTTTACCAAGACAAAGGAGGATTGCCGGGCCGCCTATGGAAAAATGCTGCGCCGGGCCTGGTTCGCCCCAAAAGAATTGAAGGATGAAGCCCTTATTGAAAAGTTCAGAGGCATCTACATGCCTTACTGGGTCTATTCCTTTGAAAAGAAGGAGCATATTATATTCCCGGGAAGGCGGACTCACCGGAAAGGAGATTACCGTATCACGGATCACTACCAATTGAATTGCCAGATAGATGCCGAGTACGGCGGCCTGGCCTATGACGCCTCCTCTGCCTTCTCCGACGATTTGAGCGGCGCTATTGCTCCCTTTGATCTGAAACAGAAAAAGGTATTTACCCCTTCCTTTTTGAGCGGCTTCTATGCCGACACCAGTGATGTGGAGGAAGAGGTCTATCTAAGTGACGCAGAGGAGTTTGTTCTTAAAGATGCATGTGATACATTGGCCAGGGAATCGGTATGCAGAGATTGCGGCGCAGGCCGCAAAGAGACGGAGGATGCTCTTAAAAATGCCCTGCGTCCCTCACAGAGCAGCGCCGAGCTTGCCATGCTGCCGGTCTGGTTTTTGTCTTACCGAAACGGCGGCAGGGTCAGCTATGCGGTGGTAAACGGCCAGACGGGAAAGGCGGCGGCCGATTTGCCCGTAGATAAAAAGCGGTATCTGTTCGGCTCCCTGCTTCTGGCCGTTCCGCTGTTTTTCTGGCTGAATCTCAATTTTACCATAATCCCGGGAAGGCTTCTGCTGATGTCGATTGCCCTGGCCCTTTTCTGTGTTTACATTTCCAATCTTCAGCTTACCTATATTTTGGAAAGGGAGTCGGGGGAGAATGACAAGGGATTGGCCTTCAAAAACCAGGCAGGGAAAAGGCCGCTTCCGGAATGGGCACAAAAGAGACGCAAAAAGAACTTCTGGCAGTCCTTTCCGGGATCAGGCTTGTATGTGGTACTGGGCTTGCTTGTTTTGCAATTGTTGGGCATTGTTGGAGCCGCCATATGGGAGGAGCTTATCATGCTTATCATATTTGGTATGCTTGCTGACGGGATTTTGGGTGTGATAAGGGGAACTTCTCAAAGAAAACGGCAGAAGAAAAAGGTCTTTACAGGAGAGCATTTCAGGGAAAAATGGCCTACGCTTATCAAGCCCCTGTCCGGCATCCTGTTTGCCGTTGTAATACTGGTACTGAATCCGGTGTCCGACTGGTTTTACTACATAGGAGCCTTCGTGTGTATGGGAACGGTGCTCTGGGCGATTATGGATATCATCAGGCAGCATAATCTTCTGACTACCCGTAAGCTTATACAGCTTGGCAGACGGGGAGGTGATGAGGTTGGATAGGAAGTTTGGCAAAAAGAAAAGGAAAGGAAGATTTTTTACGCTGCGTATATTTGCGGGCCTCCTTGTGTTCTTGGGCGGAATTTTGCTTATTGGTATGCCAAAATGCTATGGTAAGGAGCATCAAGATTTTGAGGAAGGGCTGCCAAATGTTTACGAAAATCCCGATACGGGCTACCGGGCTTTGATAGAAGATCAGGCAGAGCTTCTTACGGAAGGAGACTGTCAGAGCCTTTTGGAATCCATGAAAAAAATCACAGCCTATGGGAACACGGCATTTCTTACTACGAACACAAACAGCGGTTCCACCGAGAAGTTTGCCAGGGACAATTACCGAAGACTGTTCGGCGCTGACAGCGGCACCGTATTTGTCATTGATATGGATAACCGCAATATCTGGATTTTCAGCGACGGTGCGGTTTATAAAGTCATTACAAAAGCCTATGCCAATACCATAACGGACAATGTATACCGCTACGCCTCCAAGGAAGACTATTACTACTGTGCGGCGGAAGCATTTTATGAAATCAATAAATTGCTTGAGGGCCAGAAGATAGGCCGGCCTATGAAATACATCAGCAACGCTCTTTTGGCTATGATCCTGTCCCTGCTTGCCAATTTCGGCCTTATTATTGTCTTTACCAGACTGAGAAAACCGAGGGAGGACGTCATTCTCGCCCATATTCACAGAAAGCTTGTGTATTCCAATATCGTCGGGACTTATTCTTATCAGACAAAGATTTATGACCCGGTATCTCACGGAAGCAGCGGAGGCGGCGGTGGGAGAAGCGGAGGCGGAAGCAGCGGCGGCGGTGGAGGGCACGGTTTTTAAGAGTTTAACCGTTTAAAGGAGAGCCTATGAAAAAAGACTTGTACTGTATGGAAATGTATACAAGCAGAGCGGCGGAAAGCGAGAAGGTATTGGTATACAAACGTTATATAGACAGAAGATTGTACCGCTTGGAGGTATATTATAAGTAAAGCGCAACGGAAAAACACTTGCGTTTGATTATGGATACCGGGTAATGGTGAAAGGGAAACAATTTACTGGTTATGAAGGGAATGATGAAGAATTTAAAAAAGAAATGGAATCTTTTTCCAGGGCTGCTTTGCAAAAGGTATTGGAATATCGTCAATTTGAGGATATTCCAATACCTTTTGCAAAGAAACGGCTTATAGAGAAATTACAGAAAACTTCAGAAGATTCATGTTTTTGGGAGCCTTATCATCTGGCAATGCTGTGCTTTTTAAAAGGTGATTTTGAAGAAGGGAAAAATTATTTTGACATTTTTATGTGTATTTTGAAGGAGTCCTTTTATAATGGGGATTTTTACATTGAATGGCATGAAGAATTTTATAATCATTGTACGGAAACGATACTGCCTGCCATAACCGCGAAAGAATCCGCACAAGACATGGTTTTAAAAATGATAAAAAGACGGCGGGACTATTTTAACAGTAAACATTCTTATAAGAAAATGAATAAGGCGGATTTTATGTATTCTTAGTACAACCTTGTGCAAATAACAGTGAATTCAACACTCGCTATCTGCGCCAGTTGTACACCTGTAAACTATGAGGTTGCATACTTATGTTTTGACAGGCAGGACAGAATGATTCTGACATACCATAGCATTACAGAAAATATGGAGTTTGATACGGCTTTTTTGCTGTGCAGAAGGAAGACTTGTCTTTAAAAGTCTGGGACTGGAAAACCGGATTGCCTATGAGCTTGAGGAGGAAATAATAAAAGGTATTTTTCCGGATACCTTGCCTGGATTTTTGATCGGGAAAGGTTATGTGTGGCTCGGTCAGGGGACACAGCTTTTAAGGAAAATCTGCGAAGACAAGGTGTGTTTAAAGGGAACGCTCACTCCAAAGAAAGCGCCCCCCGATGTCGTGCCGCCTGATAGGCCGTATATTTCAGCATCAGGATTTCCGCAATAAGAAGCATACCGGCGGAGCTGTGGAAGGAAAGTCCATGTGAATCAATGTCGATTTTCTGTGTAAAAAACGGAAGACAGAAGTGACACAGCTTGGACAGCTCGTTCGCCCCGTCCTGGCAGATTGCCGTAAGGTACATGCCGCTGTCTTTCAGCTTTCTGGCGTATTCGTTCATGGCCGAATTATTGCCCGACAGGGAGAAGAGAAATACAACGTCGCCCTCGGACATCTGCTGCATGGCCATTATGCGCTCTTCGGCGCCCTCAATCACATGAAGCAGCTTTTTTGCCAAAAGCAGATAGCCCTTCATAGCCTTTGCCGCAGATTTTTGGACAGCGCCGCTTCCATAGGCATAAATCCCCCGGGCATGCTCCATCCGGTAAAATAATTCCGAGCAGTCGGCCTGCTGAATGGAGGAAATGGTCCGGTTGAGATTGAAGCTGTTTTCCTCAATGCTGCGCTCGTTAAATACAGGCGGACGAAAGCTGTCCCATTTGAGAAATGCCTTGAAATCATTGTATCCGTCCATGCCAATTAGCTGCAGGAAGCGGGATACCGTGGTATGGGAAACCTCGCAGGCATCCGCAAGCTCATGAAGGGTCATTTTTCTGCATTCTTCTTTGTGGCGGCAGATGTACTGCCAGACGCGGCGGTCACTGGCGCTCATGCGTTCGTAATGCTCCTGTACCAAGTCGTCAAGCCTCATGGTCAGCCTCCTTTCGCTGATGATACTCCAGATATTTGAAAAACAGAATGTCAATGAGAATAAAATAGGCCGTTGTGGACTCATACTGCCAGTGTGTGGGCGTTTCAAACAGGCTGCTTTCGTCCACATACAGATTAAAATCACATAAATGGGACAATGTATTTTCACGGTTTTTGGTGATGGACATAAGGGTAACTCCGGCGATGCGGAGCTTTTCGGCAGTCTCCACCATCTTTTTGTTCTGGCCGGATACGGAAACCAGGATGCAGAAATCATTGCTTCCGATAAGGTGGAGGAGATTGTAGATTTCCTCGCCGCTTGGAACGTCATAAAACATGTGGCCGGCGCTCATAAAGATACGTTTAAATTCCTTTTTGATGGAAGCCTGAACCATGCCCTCCCCAAAGATATAGAGCTGTCTGGCTGTGCCCATAGCATCAAAAATGGGATCGCAGTTCTTTTCGCACATGCTGTCCATAACCTTCTGGTAGAGAGAGCAGATGTACTTGAGTTCGCTGTGAGGCCGCATCTTCTGTCCATCCATTTTCAGGTAGAGTTTAAGCTCCGCAAAGCCCTGGAAGCCTAATCTTTGGGCAAAGCGCATCACGGCAGAGTGGGAGACGCAGCACTTCTGGGCAAGCTTTTTGATGGCAATGTTTTCACATTCCGCCCGGTGTTCGGAAAGATACTTCCAGACCGCCCGGTCGCTTTCGCTGAAAGCTTTATACTTTTCATTTACAAGCGCTTCAAGACTCATAATGATATTCTCCCCCTGCCTTTTTATGAGAATATCATAGCATAAATTTTTTGGTAAAGTCCACCTATTCCGAAAAAATATACCAAATATCTCCGGTTTTTTGGTATACCCTTTCGCAACAGGCGGACTTTTCAGGATTACGGGCAGGATGAATGTGCCTTACATAGTTTTACGCTTTCAAAAACAAAGATGTTATCGTCCTTACATGCCAAGACGGAGAGAAACGAACAGACAAAATATGCCGAACACAATGAGTACGATACAGCCGGAGAGCTCCCGGAAGAAGTGCTCTTTCCATTTCTTACCCAGTGCGGCGAAAGGCGACATTCCTGTCTGCCGGTATACCAGAAACATCAGGCAGGCGACAATGAAGATGTACATTCCGTTGCGAAGCAGCAGCTCGGCCGCCAAGAGCAAAGACAGGTAAGACATCATATAGGCGGCGTCCCCTTCATAGTAGTGCTTTTGTGCAAAGCTCAGAAGATAAGCGGTAAAGGGTCCGGCCATAGCTATCAGGAAGGTCAGCGTAATCTGCGGATTCTGTTGGAGCATCAGAGAAATGTTGCTGCTCATGGTAAACAGATTCAGGTAAGCAAGTGCAACGAACGGCGCCAGTACGAGAAGTACCTTTGCGATGGTAAAACATTTATCATATTTGTGATAGTCCGTGGGGGCATATATCTGTGCTGCATTCATGTTTGAATCTCCTTCCCGGTTTTTATTCCTGCAGGTAATGAGCCAAGGGGCCTGCCTGCATATCTATTTCGTATATCTATTTGGCCCGGATGCCGTAAAAGAGTTCCTTTTACGGTATCCGGGTTGTCTTGCCTATAACATTAATTTTGAAAACAGAGTTATTTCAGTTCCGGCCAATATCCCTTGTTTGCCTCAATCAGATCGTCGAGAATCAGCTTGGCAACACGTGCGCTGGGTACGGTCTTGGACAGTGTCAGCGCCTGCCACATTTTCTGGTAGCTGCCCTCGATCCAAGCTTCCACAGCCAGCTTTTCTACGCTGACCTGCTGCTCCATCAAGCCCTTCTGAAACTGGGGGATAGCGCCCTGGCAGATGCGCTCATAGCCGTTGGAGCCTACGATACAGGGAATCTCTACCATAGCGGTCCGGTCAAAGTTCTCAACTGCTCCTTCATTGGGAACAATCAGAAGGAAACGCTCCTGGGTATTTTCAGCGATGGCGCATGCAAGGTCTACAATGTAGGTAGCATGTGCATCCGCCTCAAAGCCGCAGTCCTTGGCGGTTCCCTTTTCAATAATTTCCCGGCAGGCGCCGAACACGGTTTTTTCACGGCCGTCCATAACCTCATTTGCACGGGTGTACTCAGGATTGGAGTGCTCAACTACGTAATCCGGGTACAGGTAGTACTTAAGGTAAGTGTTGGGAATGGTAGAGGGGTCTACCGCATATACATCCTTCGCTTTGGCAAAGGTTTCCTTCCAGCTGTCGTCCACATGCTGATTTGTCTTTGCAAGACCGTCCGCAAAGCCGTTGGCGGCCATATGCTTTTTGATCTCCGGCATCAGATCGTTGCCGTCCTTGTCATGGATCTTGTGCCACCAGCCGAAATGATTGAGTCCGTAGTAACCTACGCGCATTTCCTTCCGGGATTTCAGACCTACCATGTTGGCCATTTTTTCCTCCAGGTCAATGGGCATATCGCAGATATTTAAGATCTTGGAGTTGGGGCGCAGACGGCGTGTTGCCTCCGCTACAATGGCAGCCGGGTTGGAGTAGTTCAGCATCCAGGCGTTGGGAGAGTACTTCTCCATGTAGTCCAGAATTTCCAGAACACCGCCGATGGAGCGCATTCCGTAGGAGAGTCCTCCCGGTCCGCAGGTTTCCTGGCCGAGAACGCCGTACTTTAAGGGGATCTTCTCATCCTTCTCGCGCATTGCATATTTTCCTACACGGATATGGGCAAGGACAAAGTCGATTCCGGTAAATGCGGTTTCGGGGTCTGTGGTGTAGCCAAATTCAATATCCGGTGCATTTTCCTTCAGGTAGATTTCACATGCCTTTGCTACGATCTCCTGACGCTCTGCGTCGTTGTCGTAGAACATAATCTTGTGGATGGGGAAACGGTCCCGCTCGGCAAGCAGCATAAGGGCAATTCCGGGTGTGAAGGTGCTTCCGCCTCCGGCAACAGTTACGGCAAATGATTTTTTAGACATAATATACTCCTCCTTATTTATAGTTCCGTAATATCCTTCCCAGTACACTTAGCCTAAATCAATTTCCAGTCACAAGAGCATGTGTCTGTAATTTAATTTGTGCACAGCGAGGGGTATTACTGTTTTATGGGTATTAAATATTACTTACGATAGGTTATGACAGTAGTTTCTCCGGCCTTGGCAGCCTTATTCGGCATCAGCTTTACATCTGCGCACTCATCGCCGTTGGTCAGAAGGATGGGGGTGTGAGTGGGGTAGCCTTTTTTCTTCATCAGTTCCATATCAACCTCGCAGAGAAGCTGGCCGGCCTTTACCTCGTCCCCTTCTTTTACCTTGGGGGTAAAGCCTTCGCCGCCTAACTCCACGGTGTTGATGCCGATGTGAACCAGAAGCTCCAGTCCGTCCGCCGTGGTGATGCCGAAGGCGTGAAGTGTCTCCGCAATCATGGAAATCTTGCCGTCGGCCGGGGCATAAACCTTGCCGTCCGTCACAATCACAGCCACACCGTCGCCAAGAGCTTTGGAGGCAAATACGTCATCGGGTACGTCGCTGACCGGAATAGCCACGCCGTCCGCTACGGCCTTAAGCTCATGCAAAGTCAGATTTGCTTCATCTGCAACAGCTTTTTCGGTCTGGCCGGAAGCTTCCTGCTGATTTCCCGGTTCTGCCATATCCAGCGCATAAGCGGAAGGATTGGCCAGAATGGTTTCAAATCTTTCACGGACACTTGCTACGGTCATGCCTACAATGACCTGCATGGACTTGCCGTTTTTGGAAATGCCGTGTGTACCGACGCCCTTAAAGTAAGCGTCGTCCTTTACAAGCGTCTCGTCCTTGACATTGACACGGAGGCGGGTTGCACAGTTGGTCACGTCCACAATGTTGTCGGCGCCGCCAAGGCCCTCCAGGATAAGAGCGGCCAGCATAGTCTTTTTGTCCATTTCCGTGCCGCCGGCCTGCTTTGCACGGAACTCCGCTTTGGAGTAGAATTTCGTTTCATCCGTATCCTCACGTCCCGGTGTCTTAAAGTTGAACTTGACAATCAGGAACCGGAATACCACAAACCAGATGCCCGTATAGATTAGACCGATGACCAGAAGAAGCAGGTATTGCTTCCAGTGAGCTGTCATCAGGGGGATGAAGTTCAGGGAACTCATCTCAATCAGTCCGCCGGAAAATACGCCTACGATGCCGAACAGATTCATGGTAGTGGACAGGCAGGCTGCCAGTATGGCATGGACTACGAAGAGAACCGGCGCCATAAACAGGAAGGTGAACTCAATCGGCTCCGTAACACCGCAGACAATGGCTGTCAGCACGATGGGAACGAGAAGTCCTTTGAGCTGCTTCTTCTTCTCCGGCTTTGCGGTGGAGTAGAAGGCAAGGGCGATACCCGGACATCCGAAGAGCTTGGAAAAGCCTGTTGCGGTAAATGCGGCCTCGGGACATAAGCTCTTTAAGGATGCCGTGGAAGCTGCCAGTGTGGGAAGCTGTGTAGCCCAGTAGGAGTAAATACCGCCGGGACATACCAGGTTATCATAATAAAACGGGCTGTACAGAATATGGTGCAGGCCGAAAGGGATAAGCAAACGCTCCAGGAGAATGAATACCCACACGCCGGCCGCTCCTCCGTTCATAACAAAGTCCTGGAAAAGCTGCATTCCGCGCTGAATGTTCGGCCAGATAAGGGCGGATGCCAGCGCAGCCGGAAGCATCACGAAGAAGCCAATCATAAAGATGAAGGTGGAGCCGTTAAAGGAGCCGAGCCATTCGGGCAGCTCTGTGTCAAAGTATTTGTTATGTAGCCAGATTACAATGCCGGATACCAGGAGGGCGCCGAACATACCCATGTCCAGGGTCTTGATATTGGCAATCATGGCAAGGCCGCTGGTGCCTCCAACCTATGCGGCGAAGTCTACGCCGAATACATTTCCCCACTGGGAGAGGATGGTGCTTAAGAAATAATGGAAGGTAAGGTATAGTACCAGAGCTTCCATACAGCAGCGGGCCGCCTGCTTTTTGGCAAGGCCGATGGGGAGTCCGATTACGAACAGGAGCGGCAATTGGTTAAATACACACCAGGCGCCTTGGAGAATCACATTCCAGATTAAATACCACATGCTGGTCGGGGCGGCTAAGGAGCCGAGAACTGCTTCCGTGGTGCACAGAGTGCCGATTCCGACCATGATACCTGCAAAGGAGAACAATAGTACCGGGGTGAACATGGCGCCGCCGAACTTTTGGATCTTTTGCATCATTGTTACAACACTTCCCTTCTTTTTTGTTTTGGTGCTTTTGCCTAATATCATTCTCCCGGGATGATGTACTTGAATGATATCTTGTGGTGAAATTATCGTATCAGGTTGGGGCGGGAAATGCAATATGATGGGGGGATTCCGGTATGGGGGGCTTGAGGTTGGCAATTGTAACAAAAGGTGTGAATCGTCACAGAGGGGGGACGGCGACTGCCGCAGCGTAAGCCGGAAGGCTTTTCCATATCCTGTGTTCGGACGGTTCGCGTACATCCTGTCTGCTCTTGTCGGACTAACGCTTTTTTTGGTGTGACAGGCTGCGCCTGATTGGAGGTGTTGGGCGTTAGTTCGCCAATTTCAGACAGGATGTACGCGAACAGCCGGACACCGGATATAGGAAAAGCCTTCCGGCTTACACAGCGGCAGCGCCTGGGGTTGGGGGAGAATTTGTGTTTTGGGGTGGGGGATGATGGAACAGGATGTTGGTGATATTCTTCGATGTGTATAAATCAATTTATAGGTATATGTATTTGTGACTGGGGGGGATTTTAGGTGGTGTGGTGGAGAGTGAGGGTATGATGGAATGGGATATTAGATATCGGAAGCGTCTGCCGGCTTGTTTTGTGATATCATGGAAGGGAATGTTCATGTGATGGGGAAAGGATAATGAGAATGGCCTTTTTTAATATAGTTTACCATATAGTTTGACTTTTACTATTGCGTGTGGTATATTTATAACAAAAAGAGTGAAATGCACCACATATGTAAGGAGGAAGTTTATGAAACATAGGATTAATTACTTAGGATTTTTATCTCTGTTGGCATTGATAGCGATTTTGGGGTGGCGGACAGAGAATAAAGATTTATATGGCTTTTTTGGATTTGCCTATTATTTTCGATATTTTTGGGTAATACCGGATGAATTTTTCCGGCTTAATGTGCAAAAGGCTGCTACATTTGCATTTATGTCGGAAATGATTTTGCTTGTTCCTTTTATGTTTGTCTGTACCTTTATTTATGGTGCTGCGGAAGCTGTTCCTGTTGCTTTTGCTCTAAGTTTTGCGGTAACTGTTTTGGCGTTTACGACTGCTCTTGTTTTTTTAGAGTGGAGAGAACGAAAGGGAGCGGAGAATGATTAAAAATCGGATAAAGGAATATCGGGCTAAATATGATATGAAACAGGAAGATTTGGCTAAACTTGTAGGAGTCCGAAGAGAAACTATTGGAAATCTTGAAAAGGGTAAATACAATCCCTCATTGGTTTTGGCTTGGAATATTGCAAAGGTTTTTCATGTTTCAATTGAAGAAGTTTTTACGGTTGAGGAGCAGAGTTAGCAGCCTGTGTAATAATTATTTTCCATCCGCAGAACATTCCGTCCGGGGAGAGGAGACGGGTATGGAAAAATAGAAGACAACGCCGTTAGGCCGGTTTTTTGCGCCGTAAGGGATCTGCTGCATGGATAGGATCTGCGCCACAATGGAAAGCCCGAGGCCCGATCCGGAGTAGGAAGCATCTTTGGCCCGGTAAAATTTTGTCCAGATATGGGGCAGACTTTCTTGGGGGATAGGACGGCCATTGTTAAAAAGAGAAAAGTGTAGAAAGCCGTCTTTTTCGATGAGGGACAGCTTTATTATTCCATCGGGGCGTACATTTTTTCGGGCATTGAGCATGAGATTTTCCAAAACCTGTTCCATGCGCGCTTTGTCGGACCGGACATAGACCTTCTGCTCGGGAAGCTCGTATTCCAGGGAAAAGTTTGTGTCAGGGGCATCAAAAAGAAGCCGGCCGGCTGTCTGCTCTGCCAGCTCTACTAGGTCAAAACGGGTGATGGTAAGCTGTGCGGCTCCGTTTTCCAGGGCGGACAGATCAAGGAGGGCATGTATCAGTTGATTCATGCGTTCGGTTTCGGAGAGAATGACTTCTGTGTATTTTTGTTTTTTCTCCTCGGAGTCCGCATCCTGGAGGCCCTCGGCGTAAGCCTGGATAATGCCGAGGGGCGTTTTCATTTCGTGGGACAGCTGGTCAATCAGATCTTTGCGTTCGGCCATGAGCTTTCGTTCCTTTGCCACCTCCTCCTCAAGCCGGGCATTGGCGTCTGTCAGATCCAGAAGGGCTGTTTTCAGATTTTCCGAGAGGGTGTTAAGGCTTTGGGACAGCTCTCCAAATTCGTCCCTGGCGGCAATGGCGCAGGGAGCGGAAAAATCGAGGGCTGCCATACGTTTTGCGGATTCATTCAGCCGGGAAACGGGCTTTGTGATAAAATGGCCCATGAGAAAATCAATGAGCAGTACCAAAAGAAGCACAAATATAAACCAGAGACAGAAAGAAAGGTTTTCTTCTAAGGGCAGGGCGGAAAAAAGTCCGTAGGATAAGAGCAGAGCCAGACCGGCCAGTTTGGAGAGCATTAATATTTTTTTTCGCACGGTGCGAAGGGAAAGAGCGTTTTTTAAGTTCATGGGGCTACCTCGAATTTGTACCCGGAGCGGATGAGGGTGACGATGTGACGACATTCTCCTCCAAGCTTCTGACGCAGAGTTTTGATATGGGTGTCTACGGTGCGGCTTGTTCCCTCGAAGTCGTATCCCCAGACGCGGTTTAAAAGCTGCTCCCGGCTGAATATCTGCTCGGGGTTTGTCATTAGGAAATGGAGCAGCTCGTATTCTTTATGAGTTAGGGTAACCTCCCTGCCATCTGCGTAGACCTTGTGGGAGGCGGGAAGCAGCATAAGGTTTCCGGCCCGGAGGGTATCTCCGGGGACAGAGGAAGAGCGGCGCAGCAGGGCATTTACCTTGGCAAGCAGGACTCTGGGGCTGAAGGGCTTAGTAACATAATCGTCCGCGCCGCAGTCATAGCCTTTTAGCTTATCCTCCTCCTGGCTTTTGGCAGTGAGCAGGATAATGGGCATATTGCTTAGGCTCCGGGCGGTCCGGCAGACGGAGAAGCCGTCCAGATGGGGCATTTGGATGTCCAGGATCATCAGGTCCATAGGGGTGCTTTTCAGAATCACCAGGGCGTCGATGCCGTCGTCGGCGGTATAGCAGGTGTGGCCGCCCTTTTTCATATATTCCGTCAGGATTTCCTGCATGGGGGCTTCGTCCTCTACGATTAAAATATTAGCCATGATGCTTCTCCTTTGCTGGTATTGCCGTGGGTTTTCATATTAAACAGCATTTTAAATGGCTGCGTGGGGAGTTGTCAATGGAAAAATACAAATCGGGAATATCAATAAAGACTGTTTGCTGTTAAGTTGCTGCGGTATTGTTAAGAAAGAAAATTTTGAAGCAAGATTTTAAGTCTTGAAATCTATTTTCAATATGATTAAAATAGAGAGAGGTTTTGCAGATACAAAACAAAACCGGAATAAGGAAACTGGAAATAGGAGAAAAATGATGAGCAAAATTGATGAAATCCGCGCAGAAATGATGAAAGCCATGAAAAATAAGGAAAAGGACCGGAAAGAAACCCTGTCTATGCTTCTGGCGGCTCTGAAAAACAAAGCCATTGACAAGCGCGCAGACCTCACCCCGGAGGAAGAGTATGAGGTTATTAAAAAAGAAATAAAGCAGACAAAGGAAACAATGGATTTGGCGCCGGCAGACCGCACCGATATCATTGAACAGTGCAAGGCACGTCTGGCCGTTCTCTCCGAATTTGCGCCGGAGGAAATGAGCGAGGAAGCTATCCGCGCCGTTATAAAAGAAGTAATCGAAACCCTGGGCATAGCAGAGCCTTCCGGCAAAGACAAGGGGAAGATTATGAAAGAGCTGATGCCGAAGGTAAAGGGAAAAGCGGACGGTTCCCTGGTAAATAAGTTAGTAGGAGAGATTCTTGCGTAGACGGATACTCCTGCCCTGTCTGATTCTTTCAGCCGTATTGTACGGCTGCGGCGGGGAAGGAGACAAAACAGGAGAGGTGACCGTCCCCGAAGTACAGCAGGCGGATCAGACAGAACAGGCAGAAGAGAGCGGCGGTGAAAACGGCGGGGCAGAAGAACAGCCGGCCCCGGTTATTGTGGGAACCGAACCAGGAACCGTGCTGGGTGAGGAAGAAGTGATTCTCATGCAGGAGGGAGAGTCGGTCAGCGTTCCCTATAACAGAATCCAGGGAATGGATGGATTTACCATAGCTTATGACCCGGAAACCTTTTCGCTGGAGGCGTCGGAGAAAGAGCTGTGTTTTTATGCATATTCTTATGGGGCAGATTCGGAAACGCCGGTATTTGTAAAAATTTCGGAGACAGACGGAGATTCTGCGGAGAGTTTGGCGGATCAGTATGTGGCTGACAGCAATGAGGAGTGTCTGGTGGAAGAAGTAACTATAGGCGAGGGCGAGTATCCGGCTACTTGGATCAGCTATTCCGAAGGGACGGACAATAACAGCCGGACTTGTGATCTTTATATTTTCCGGTATAATGAGAAATTGTATACGGTGCAGATGGATTGCTTTGTAGAAGCTTATGAAGGAATGGGGGCTAAACAGGAGAGTATTTTGTCTGCGTTGAGGTTTGATGAAGGGTAGAGGGTGGATTATTTTTATGTGATGGTTAACGGTAGAGGGTGGATTATTTTTATGTGATGATTAACGGTAGAGGTGTGTCATTTTGGGGGTACGGCAGGCGGTGAAGGCTGCGGGCAAGAACCGCCACCCCTGATCGGGGCGGCCCTCCTCCCCTCCGCCGGGACGGTTGCGAGTATTAGCGAGCTGGTATAGCTTGGAAGGCGTTTTGCTTTCAGGTTGATGTTTTAGCTATATAAAAATAAGCTTTGGTATGAGGCGTAGGATTGTATATTCAGGGAGTTGTGAATGATGATCCGGAAGTTTCGATTTTTGAATTAGTCAGAAAAAATGTGAAAATTAGGAAAGAACTAAAATAGAAAAGAATTAAAATAGTACAAGGAATTAACTGATATGAACTCACGACAGATAAGACAATCCTTTATATTATTATTGACTGCTGTCATCTGGGGGGTGGCTTTTGTAGCTCAGAGCGTAGGCATGGACTATGTTGGGCCTTTTACATTTATCTGTGTCCGCTCCCTTATCGGCGGGTTGGTGCTGCTTCCGTGCATTACTTTGTTGGACCGCTTAAATGGACGGCAGGACGGAACTGCTTCGGCAGGCGGAAGAAGGAGTAAGGAAGGGAACAATGGTGTAGATGGTAAAAGTATGGGGGACAGCAGGGTTATGCAAAAAAAAGCGGATGCGAAAAGGCTGCTCCTTGGCGGGATTTGCTGCGGTTTGGCTCTTTGTACCGCAAGCTGCTTTCAGCAGTTCGGTATTCTATACACCAGTGTGGGAAAGGCCGGATTCCTTACGGCCTTTTATATTATTATTGTTCCCATTTTGGGACTCTTTTTTGGCAAAAAATGCGGACCCTTTGTGTGGATAGGCGTGGTTTTAGCGCTGGCGGGGCTTTATTTCCTTTGCATGACGGAAAGTCTGCGCCTTGGGACCGGCGATATTTTGGTATTTATTTGCGCCTGTCTTTTTTCCATACATATCTTGGTGATTGATTATTTTACCCAGTATGTAGATGGTGTAAAGATGTCCTGTATTCAGTTTTTTGTGTGCGGAGCGGTATCGGGTATAGCTATGCTTATTTTCGAAAGGCCGGAACTGACACAGCTTCTTGCTGCCTGGAAACCTGTTCTTTATGCGGGCGTGCTTTCCAGCGGAGCCGGCTATACCTTGCAGATCGTAGGGCAGAAGGATATGAATCCCACTGTGGCCTCTCTTATCCTGAGCTTGGAATCTGTGGTATCGGTACTGGCGGGGATGCTGTTTTTAAATCAGCATCTGACAAGCCGTGAGCTGTTTGGATGCGCCCTTATGTTTGCGGCAATTATTCTGGCTCAGCTTCCGCAGAAGAAGAAAACTATAGGCCGGACCCAAAATACTTAGCAGTAAGCCGTAAGACATTTGCTCTTTGTGGCAGAGTCAGATAAAGTGCGGCAGGTCGTCGTTACCAGTTTTAATCAAAGAACTATGATTTATGAAGCGGTTTATTCCTTATGCAGTCAGACAATAAGGCCGAAAAGAATCATTTTAGTGGATGACGGCTCCACAGATCAGGTATCCTTACAAATTTTTAAACGGATATTTCACCCGGATATCCATCCGGACCGCCTTTCCCGCCTGATCTCCAGTCTGCTCGGTATGGAGGTAAAGGTGGTACATATTCTTCCCAATGAGGATAGCATGATGGATGGAGACACGCTTCTGATTATGGATATGCTTGGAGAACCGGAGGACGGCTCACTCATAAATGTAGAGATCCGGAAACAAAGCTACGCATTTCCGGCAGAAAGAATCACCTGTTATTCCTCCGACTTGGTTATGCGCCAGTATGTCAGAGTAAAAGGATACAAAGGGAACACTTTTACCTACCGCGATATCAAAAAGGTATATGTAATCGTAATCTTTGAGCAGAGCATGGGAATATTCCACAAAATGGGAGAGCACTACATCCATCACGGAGAAACCAAATTTGATACGGGGCTTCCCCTGGAGCTGCTGCAGGAATTTTACCTGGTAGCCCTTGACGTATTCCGGAAAATCCCATATCATAGAGACAGAAGCGAATGTACCGCATGGCTGTCTTTATTAACCACAGAGCATTTGGAAGATGCGGAAGCTCTGGTCAGAGAATACCCCTGGCTGGAGGAAATCTACGAGGAAGCAGCCATGCTGAGACAACATCCGGAGGAGGTGCTGGGGATGTTTTCAGAGGCATTGCAGATATTAGATGAAAATACAGTGAAATACATGATAGAAGAACTGCAGAAGAAGGTAGAGGAAAAAGAAGCAGCGATAAATGAAAAAGACACCATAATAAATGAACAAAGCTCTGCCCTCCACAGAATAAGCACAGAAAACGAGGCATTAAAAAGGCAATTAGAAGAGCTGTCACAGAATACATCCTTATAAAAATATTTTTAGCAGCCTCATAACGCTTTACAAGAAAACAACCATTCAACAAATAAATTCAGCTAAGAAATATCAAGTGTTTTTGAGAAATATTTCTTGGATGTTCCGCTGGATGGTAAAGTCGCAAAGGCGCACAAGAGGAACTTTCATGAGTGTCCTTTCGAATGAAAGTTCCTCTCATTACAGGTGTGCCGAAGCGACTTTACCCTTTAGTGCCGTCGCGCAGCGACTTTTATAGGAGGAAAAGACATGTTATCAATCTGCGGTACGGACTGCTGCAGCCAATGCGAAAAAAAAGAAGCCTGCGGCGGCTGTGTGAAAAACGACGGACATCCCTTCGGAGGAATTTGTATAGCTGCCGAATGTATCAAAAAAGGCGGTACAGGCGAACTGACTAAATTAAAAAACACCCTCATAAACGAATTTAACGCCCTCAAAATCAAAAACCTCCAAGTAAACGATCTCAACCTGCTCAACGGATTTTACATAAACCTGGAATACCGCCTGCCAAACGGACAATCCGTAAAGCTTCTCGAAGACAATAACATCTATTTTGGAAACCAGATAGAGCTTCCGGACAGCGACAGATGCTACGGCCTCACCGCAGACACCCAATTTCTCCTGGTATGCGAATACGGATGCAGCGGAAAAGATCCGGAAATCATACTGTACAAAAAAAGATAACACCTCTATCCATTTAACTTCAGAAAACCCAAAAAGGAGCAGACATGATACTGGAAACCAAAAGACTCCGCCTCCGCGAAATAACCCAGACCGACTACAAAGCCCTAAGCCAAATCCTACAAGACGAAGAAACCATGTACGCCTATGAGGGAGCCTTCAGCGACAAAGAAGTACAAGAATGGCTCGACAGACAAATCCGGCGCTACAAAAAATGGGGTTTCGGCCTATGGGCCGTCATACTAAAAGAAACCGGCGATTTCATCGGCCAATGCGGACTTACCATGCAGCCCTGGAAAGACCAAGAAGTACTGGAAATAGGTTACCTGTTCCAACGCGCCCACTGGCACAAAGGCTACGCCGCCGAAGCAGCAAAAGCCTGCAAAAAATACGCCTTCGAAATCCTAAAAGCCCCCGAAGTCTGCTCCATCATCCGCGACACAAACATACCCTCCCAAAAAGTAGCCCTCCGAAACGGAATGCACCCCACCGACCATTGGACCAAACAATATAAAGGCATAGCCATGCCCCACGACCGCTACACAGTCATCCGCAAATTATAATGCATTATAATCCCATGAAATCTACAATAGAGTTTCTTTTCCCTTTTCTTTAGAAGAACTCTCATTTCCAAGACAAAATAAAAAATCAAATATAGTTCACCTTTGCAGAACACTTATCTTAACAACCAGCCCCCTTTTTTTAAAAAAAATTCCAAAAGTCATCAACACAACACAAAAAGAATAGCACATCAATCATAAGAACCCTTCACACCCCACAACCAGGGGATGCAGCAGGCTTAGGCGGCAGACTTTTCCGATATCCAGTGTCACGCCTGTTCGCGAACGCTCTGTCTGATATGGCCGGACATTGCAAGACAACTTCCAAAAATACAACACCAACCAGCAATGTCCGTCCAGAGCAGACAGAGTGTACGAGAACGAGCGGACACGGATATGGAAAAGTCTGCCGCCTAAGCCTGCTGCATCCCCGTCCACCCCCATATTTGCCAAAAAATCCCCCCACATATTGAATTTCCCCCACCAATCCACTATAATAAAACAAGACCAACCAAAAAGGACAACCAAACAATGAAACTACTATTCATATCCCTCGGCTGCGACAAAAATCTCGTAGATTCCGAACAAATGCTCGGCCTCTTAGAAAAAGAAGGCCACACCTTCACCGACGACGAAACCGAAGCCGAAGCAATCATCATCAACACCTGCTGCTTCATAAACGACGCCAAAGAAGAAAGTATCAACACCATCCTAGAAATGGCCGAACACCGAAAATCCGGCGCCTGCAAAGCCCTAATCGTCACCGGCTGCCTGGCCCAGCGCTACCATCAGGAGATACAAAAAGAGATCCCCGAAGTAGACGCCATCCTCGGAACTACCGCCTACGACGCCCTCCCGGGGATCCTGAAAAATGCCCTAAATGGCCAAAAAGCACAAAAGCTCGAACCCCTGGATCGCCTGATAAAACCGCAGACATCCCGTCAGCTCACCACCGGCGGCCATTACGCCCACCTAAAGATTGCCGAAGGCTGCAACAAACATTGCACCTACTGCATCATCCCCAGGATACGCGGCCCCTACCGCAGCATCCCAATGGAAGCTCTGCTAGAGGAAGCCTCCCGGTTAGCATCTCAGGGCGTAAAAGAACTCATCCTGGTAGCCCAGGAAACAACCCTCTACGGCTTAGACCTTTACGGAGAAAAACGCCTCCCGGCCTTGCTAAGAGAGCTATGTAAAATCAAAAGCCTCAGATGGATACGCGTCCAATACTGCTACCCGGAAGAAATCACAAAAGAGCTTATTGAAGTATTCAAAGAAGAACCAAAGCTCTGCCATTACCTGGATCTCCCCATTCAGCACGCCTCCGATTCCATCCTAAAACGCATGGGAAGAAAAACCACCCGGGCCGATCTGGAGCAAATGATCGCCGATCTAAGAGAAGCCATCCCCGACATCTGCCTTAGAACCACCCTGATCACCGGCTTCCCGGGAGAAACACAGCAGGATCACGAAGAACTCCTGTCCTTCATAGACGCCTGCGAATTTGACCGCCTCGGCGTATTCACCTACTCACAGGAAGAAGACACCCCGGCCGCCCTGATGCCGGACCAGATTCCCGAAGAAGTCAAAAAAGACCGTCAGGCCGAGTTAATGGAGCTTCAGCAGGAAATAGCCTTCGAAAAAGCCGAAGCCATGACAGGCCGTGAACTGGAAGTCCTGATCGAAGGCCGCGTATCCGATGAAAACGCCTACGTAGGCCGCACCTATCGGGACGCCCCCGACGTAGACGGCTACATTTTCATCAACACCGAAGAAACACTGGTAAGCGGAGACTTCGCAAAGGTCCGCGTCACCGGAGCCTACGAATACGATTTAATAGGAGAGCTGATATGAATCTGCCAAACAAACTAACCGTCCTGCGCGTACTGCTGATTCCTTTTTTCGTCCTCTTTCTTCTGACAGATCTGGGTGGCGATTATGGAAAATACTACGCCCTTGCCATTTTCATCATAGCAAGCCTTACGGATCTTCTGGACGGAAAAATCGCCCGAAAGTACAACCTAGTCACCAACTTCGGAAAGTTCATGGACCCGCTGGCCGACAAGCTCCTTGTCTGCTCCGCCATGATCTGCCTGGTGGAAATGAAACGCCTTGCCGCCTGGATTGTCATTATCATCATTGCCCGGGAATTTATCATCAGCGGATTTCGCCTGGTAGCCTCGGATAATGGAGTGGTAATTGCGGCAAGCTATTGGGGAAAGTTTAAAACCACCTTTCAGATGCTGATGATCATACTGCTGATCCTGGATCTGGGAGAAGCATTTGCGCTAGTAGAAACCATAGTAGTCTGGATTGCCCTCATCTTAACCGTCGTATCCCTGGCGGATTACCTGTTGAAAAATAAGGGCGTCTTACTGGAAGGAGATATCTGACATGATAGTAGAACTGATTTCCGTGGGAACCGAAATCCTCTTGGGCAACATCGTAAACACCAACGCAGCCTACCTCTCGGAGAAATGCGCCCAGCTCGGCCTTTCCCTCTATTATCAGACCGTAGTGGGCGACAACCCCGACCGTCTGGAGGAAACCCTTAGAACAGCCCTTAACCGCTCCGACGTGGTGATCTTAGGCGGCGGCTTAGGACCCACCCAGGACGATCTGACAAAAGAAGTTACCGCCAGGGTCCTGGGCAAAAATCTGGTGGAGGACGCCCACAGCCGGGAGCTGATTCAGAGATTCTTTGACACCCGCGGAATCGCGGAGATCACCGACAACAACTGGAAGCAGGCCCTTGTTCCCGCAGGGGCAATCGTCATAGACAACGACAACGGAACCGCCCCGGGACTGATTCTGGAGGAAGGGGAGAAAATCGTCATTCTTCTGCCGGGACCGCCCGGAGAAATGAAGCCTATGTTCGAAAAGGACATTTTCCCCTATCTCAATAAGAAGCAGCCGGAGGTAATTGTATCGGAAACGGTAAAGATCTGCGGAATGGGAGAGAGCAAGGTCGAAACCATGATCTCAGATCTCATAGAAAAGCAGACCAACCCCACCATAGCCACCTACGCCAAGATTGGGGAAGTCCACCTGCGGCTCACCGCCAAGGCAGCGGACGAGGCGGCGGCAAAGAAGCTGATGAAGCCCGTGATCCGGGAACTCAAGGTGCGCTTCGGCGGCAGCATCTACACCACCAATGAAATGATGACCTTAGAGGAATCCGTAGTCCAGCTTTTAAAAGAGCAGGATCTGACACTGACCACCGTAGAATCCTGCACCGGCGGACTTTTTACCGGCCGCCTGGTCAATGTACAGGGAGCCTCCGAGGTATTGAAGCAGGGCTTTATCACCTACTCCAACAAGGCAAAGCGCAAGCTTATCGGCGTGAAAAAGCTGACCCTGAAGGAATTTGGCGCAGTCAGCGATAAGACGGCAAAGGAAATGGCAAAGGGCGCCATCCTGACCACAGGCTCCGACGCGGCCGTATCCATCACCGGAATCGCAGGTCCCGACGGCGGCACCAGGGAAAAGCCCGTGGGCCTTGTATACATTGCCGTGTCCGTAAAGGGAGCAATGCGTGTGGAGGAATATCATTTTACCGGAAACCGCATGAAGATCCGGGAGAGCGCCGTGGTAGCGGCTCTGACCCTTCTTCGCACCAGCATATTAGAAACCATCAAATTTTAAGGAGCGGACCTACATGCCAAAGCAGAATATAACCATACGGATCAAATATTTTACGGACAAAATCGAACGGCTTGCCTACATCGGAGGAAAATCCGACTGGATCGATCTGAGAGCCGCCGAGGAAGTAACCATGAAAGCCGGAGAATTTCGGCTGATACCCTTAGGCATCGCTATGGAGCTTCCAAAGGGCTATGAGGCCCATGTAGTGCCCAGAAGCAGCACCTTTAAAAGCTTCGGAATCATTCAGACAAACAGCATGGGAGTGATAGACGAAACTTACTGCGGCGACAACGATCAGTGGTTTATGCCGGCCTATGCCCTGCGGGACACCCGGATCCATGTCAATGACCGGATCTGCCAGTTCCGCATTATGGAGCATCAGCCGGAGCTGTTTTTTGAGGAAACCGACGCCCTGTTAAACGGCGACCGGGGCGGATTCGGCAGTACCGGAAAGGCGTGAGAATATGCAGATAATAACCTTTGCAGCAATTGATATTGGTTCCTACGAGGTGGGAATGAAGATTTTGGAGCTGGTGCCCAAGACAGGCATCCGGGAGATAGACTACATCCGCCACGGCATCGAGCTTGGCCGGGATGCCTACAACAAGGGGAAGATCGGCAATGAGATGTTAGAAGAGCTATGCCGGGTACTGGAGGACTTCACCCGGATTATGAAGGAGTACCAGGTAGACGACTACCGGGCCTGCGCCACAAGCGCCATCCGGGAGACAAGCAACTGTCTTTTGATTCTGGATAAAATCCGCGTGCGTACCGGCCTGGAGGTGGAGGTTCTAAGCAACTCCGAGCAGCGCTTCTTAGGCTACAAGTCCATAGCCTCCAACGAGGAATCCTTTCAGAAAATCATTCAGAAGGGAACTGCCATCGTGGACGTGGGAGGGGGAAGTATCCAGATTTCCCTATTTGACAAGGACGCCCTTGTTTCCACCCAGAATATGCGCCTGGGCACCATGCGTATCCGGGAACGTCTGGCGGAGGTGGAGAGCCGCACCAATCATTTCGGCGATATCATAGAGGAAATGATCAACAACGAGCTGAAAAGCTACAAGCGGCTGTACTTAAAGGATCGTGAGATTAAAAATATCATTTTGGTGGGAGACTATATTACCCAGTTTATGCAGCGAAACGCAATGGAGCACAGTCTCATGCTGAGCCGGGAGGAATACATTCAGCTCTACCAGGAGATTATGACCCGGACGCCTCAGGCAATGGTTCAGCGCCTCGGCCTGGTTTCGGAAAATGTGTCCCTTATTATGCCGGCGCTGATTATCTACAAGCGCCTTATCGAAGAGACGGGAGCGGAAACTATCTGGATTCCCGGCCTGAACCTAAGCGACGGCCTGGCCTACGACTATGCGGAGCGCAAAAAGATCTTCAAGTCCTCCCACAATTTTGAAAATGACATTGTGGAGGCGGCCAAAAATATTGCCAAGCGCTATCAGAGCAACAAAACCCATCTGGCGGGCACGGAATACCTGGCGCTCACCATTTTTGATAAAATGAAGCGGATTCACGGCATGGGAAGAAGAGAGCGCCTTCTGCTGCAGATTGCGGTGCTTCTTCACGACTGCGGCAAGTACATCAGCATGAACCGCACGGCGGAGTGCTCCTACGAGATTGTGATGTCCACGGAGATCATCGGTCTGTCTCACCGGGAACGGGAGATTATTGCCAGCGCCATCCGTTTTAACACGGAGGAATTTGCTTCCTTTGAGGAATTTTCCATCGGCTCCAGCCTGGACCGGCAGGATTATCTTCTGACCGCCAAGCTGAGTGCAATCCTGCGGGTGGCAAACTCTATGGACAGAAGCCACAACCAGAAGTTCAAGAATGTAAAGGTCACCTTAAAGGAGCGGGAGCTTATCGTTGTGGTAGACACGGTGGAGGACATTACCTTAGAGCAGGGGCTTTTCTCCCACAAAGCGGAATTTTTCGAGACAATTTTCAGTATCCGGCCCGTAATCCGGCAGAAAAGGCAGGTGTAGGAAATGGAAAAGAAGGATTTTACCAAAAGCGAATACTATCGGAACCGGGAGCTTTCCTGGCTGGCATTTAATGAGCGCGTGTTAAGCGAGGCGAGAGACAAGAGCATCCCTCTCTTTGAGCGGTTAAAGTTTTTGAGCATTACGGCTTCCAATCTGGACGAATTTTTTATGATCCGTGTGGCTTCCTTAAAGGACATGGTTCACGCAAAGTATACCAAGAAGGACATTGCCGGCCTGACGCCTCAGGAGCAGCTTGACGAGATTATCAAGGCCACCCGGGAAATGGTGAGCACTCAGTATTCCACGTATTCCCGATCCCTGCTGCCCCTTCTGCGCCAGCACGGGCTGACGGTAGTGCAGGAGCATGAGGATTTAAACGAAGAGCAGGCCCGGTATGCGGACCGGTATTTCCGGGAGAATGTCTATCCGGTGCTGACACCGATGGCTGTGGATTCCTCCCGTCCGTTTCCGCTGATCCGCAATAAATCTCTGAATATCGGAGCGCTGTTGTCAAAGAAAAACGAAAAGACAGAGGAGCTTGAGTTTGCCACCGTGCAGGTGCCCTCCGTTCTTCCCCGGATTGTACGCCTTCCCGATGATAAGGACGGCTCAAAGGTTGTGATTCTGCTGGAGGAGATTATTGAGCGCAACATGCAGCAGCTATTCCTAAGCTACAACATTGTCTGCGCCCATCCCTACCGGCTTATGCGCAATGCGGATCTGACGATTGACGAGGATGACGCTTCCGATCTCTTAAAGGAGATTCAAAAGCAGTTAAAGAAGCGTCAGTGGGGAGAGGCTATCCGTCTGGAAGTGGAGGACAAGATGGATAAGCGCCTCTTAAAGCTTCTGCGTAAGGAGTTGAATATCAAGGAGGATTCCATTTTCAAGATTGTGGGACCGCTGGATCTGACCTTCCTTATGAAAATGTACGGTATGGACGGCTTTGACGCCCTCAAATTCCCCAGGCATGTGCCTGCGGCTGTGAAGGAGCTTCCGGCGGATTGTGATATTTTTGAGGAAATACGCAAGGGAGACGTGCTGCTTCATCATCCCTACCAGACCTTTGATCCGGTGGTGAAGCTTGTGCGGGATGCCTCCGCGGACCCGAAGGTTCTGGCTATCAAGCAGACGCTTTACCGTGTCAGCGGCAATTCGCCCATTATTGCGGCTCTGGCACAGGCGGCGGAGAACGGGAAGCAGGTGTCGGTGCTTGTGGAGCTGAAGGCCCGGTTTGACGAGGAGAACAATATTTTATGGGCCAAGATGCTTGAAAAGGCGGGCTGCCATGTGATTTATGGTTTGGTGGGTCTTAAGACGCACAGCAAGATTACGCTGGTGGTGCGCCGGGAGGATGACGGCATCCGCCGTTATGTGCATCTGGGTACGGGAAATTACAATGATTCCACGGCGAAGCTTTATACGGATCTGGGGCTTATGACCTGCTCCGCGCCTATCGGCGAGGATGCCACGGCTGTGTTCAATATGCTGTCGGGCTACTCGGAGCCGGTGGGGTGGAACAAGCTTTCTCTTGCGCCTATCTGGTTAAAGGAGCGGTTTCTGTCGCTGATCCGCCGCGAGCAGGAGCATGCGGAGAACGGCGGGGAAGGGCATATTATGGCAAAGATGAATTCGCTCTGCGATCCTGACGTGATTGCGGCTCTCTATGAAGCCTCGTCCGCAGGGGTGAAGATTGATCTGCTGATTCGGGGAATCTGCTGTCTTAAGGTGGGAATCCCGGAGGTGAGCGAGCATATTTCCGTGCGTTCCATTGTGGGGAATTTTTTGGAGCACAGCCGGATCTTCTACTTCCATAACGGGGGGCAGGAGGAGGTTTACTGTGCCAGTGCGGACTGGATGCCCCGGAACCTGGAGAAGCGGGTGGAGATTCTTTTTCCCATTGAGCAGGAGAATTTGAAGAAGGAAGTGATTCACATTCTGGATATGGAGTTCCAGGATAATGTGAAGGCGCACCTTCTGCAGCCGGACGATACGTATGTGAAGGCGGATCGGAGAGGAAAGGTTTCCATAAGCTCGCAGGATTATTTTGCGGAGGAGGCGAAGGAGAAAGTAAGGGTGGATTCTTCTGTCTACACCGGGCGGGTGTTTATTCCGGAGGAGCCGGAGGAGTAGGATAACAGTTACTGTTCACTCGCCACTGTTCCGCGAGGTGTTTCCGCACATTTTGTGCGGAAATCCCGAGTTTTTCAGCGCGAAATCGCATCTTTTTGCGATTTCTGTGCATCGCGAAGCGTGTTACTGGGCACGGAGTGAACAGTAACGGATAACATGGCATACTTTGCCTAATAAGGTATAATTTGTTGGAAACTGTCAAGCGATATGGTAACATATTGCTTGGCAGTTTTTGTGTCATGATTAAAAAATATTTGAGGGAAGATAAACTGCATTACAGGGGGGAAAAATGAAACGTATCTATTCAATATTGATTGGAATAATGAGTCTCTTTTTGCTTACGGCGTTTATGGGATATTCCCAGAGAAATATGGATGCAAAAAATGAAACAGAACAGCCTGTAGGCGAGATTTTTGTTTCTTATGGCGAGGTTAAGATTTATCCGTGGGAAAAGGACGGGGATCTTTATTTTTTCCTGCCGTCTTCTTTTGAGTGGGAGCAAGCAGAGCTTATGGTTTTAAATGCGGAGCTTCAGCTGAATGGTGAGATTGTCGATTCTTCTATCGGGGGGGGGCGGAATTATGCTCTGAATACCATTTATGATTATCGGTTTCACTGGGGAGAAACAGAGAAAAAGGGCCGTCTGCAGTTTATGAAGTCCGAGAATACAGGAACTGTTTATATTGAAACGGAAAGCGGTTCTATGGAACTCATTGATCAGGATAAGGAATATCAGGAGAGAGGATTGATTCTGGTAACGGATTCTGGTGGTAATATTTGCTATGCAGGGCTTCTGGATTCCATTAAGGGCAGGGGGAATACTACTTGGCAAGCGGAAAAGAAATCTTATAAGATAAAGCTTTCAAGGGCAGCAGAGTTACTTCAGATGGGAGAAGGGAAAAATTGGATTCTTTTGTCAAATGTTTATGACGGAAATAAGCTTCAGAATAAAATTTGTATGGATATGGCTTCTGATTGGGGGTTGTCTTTTACCCCGAAAGGAGAGTGGGTGGAGTTATACTTAAATGGACAATACAAAGGAAATTATTTACTTTGCGAAAAAATAGAGATCGATGAAAATCGGGTGGAAATAACAGATTTGGAGGAAGAAACCAAGCTGTTAAATGGTGAGTTGAAAACGAATGAGACTTTTAATACCGGAACAAGAAAAGGAATTTTAGCCGAATGCAATCCTGAGGATATCAGCGGCGGCTATATTTTGGAAAAGGATCTTTCTTATGATAGTATCAGTGGTTTTTTGACGAAAGAGGATAATTCCTTTTCTATTCAGGCGCCCCAATATGCTACAAAGGAACAGGTGGATTATATTGCAGATTATATTCAGCAGATTGAGGACATGATTGCGTCCGGAGATGAAAGACTGTTTGATTATATTGACTTAGACTCTTTTGTGTTAAGATATTTACTGGAGGAAGTGGTTTTGAACCGTGACTTCGGGATAAACAGTATGTATTTTTATAAAGAACAAGGAGATCAAAAGCTATACGCAGGGCCGATTTGGGATTATGATGGCGCATACGGCATGGGTTTTACGGATTCAAAAATTCTTGCGGCTCTGGAGATTCAAGATTATTTAAGGGAAAGAACGATTACCTGGTATCCGAATCTGTATGGAAATGATATTTTTTATGAACGGGCAGTGGAAATTTATGAAGAAACAGTAAGACCTTATGTACTGGATATGATTGAAGAGAAAGGCAGAATTGATGAATATGCGAATTCTATTCATAATTCTGTTGCGATGGATATGGCGCGTTGGTCTTATACCGACTATCGTGCGGGATATTATGCTGATTTTGATAACAATGTGAGATATATGAAGTATTTTCTGGCGAGAAGGCTGAGATTTTTGGATCAGGAATGGTTAGGAGAAGATAATCGTTATGAGCCGGAGGGAAATGGAGAACTGCATACGATAACTTTCATTGGAAAAATGAAGACGGAAAGCTTTGAGATTTCGGATGCGGAAGTGGTTTTGGTAACCCCGGAGTACCTTCTGAGTGAAGGAGAATGGTGGCACAATGCTAGAGACGGGCGGCCGTTTTATGTGGAACTTCCTGTTTATGAAGATGTGACATATTATGCTCAAAGAAATTATTGATAAAAACGCTCTTTTCGTTTGATAAAAATTTAAGAAATATTTAATAAATAAAGGGGAAAATATGCTAGACATACACAAAAAATAGGAGTATAATTTCTTAATGGTACGTGACATTACATTCATTGGAGCGGGCCACAATATTATTACCTGATAGAGGGGAGAAAAAGAAAAATGAAAAAGATTTTAAGTGTAGTAATGGTTCTCTGCATGACTCTTGCATTGGCAGCATGCGGCGGCAAGGAGCAGACAGTAAGCTATCGTTCCGAGCAGGAGCAGCAGGGTCTGAAGATGGTTGATACCATGACTTTGGACGCAAAGGGTGACAAGGTTGTGAAGATCACCGAGACAATTGAGATGGATATGTCCGGTTTCGATGAGGCTACACAGGAGCAGATGAACGTATCTTACGACGCTCTGGTAGAGCAGTATGCGGCTGTTGAAGGCGTAGAGTGCACAGGTTCCGCAGGAACAGGAAGCTACTCCATTACCATTACCATCGATGCAACCGGTGATGCGGTAGAGACTCTGGCATCTCAGGGACTTTTGGAGATTGAAGGAAACGGAAGTAAGCTTTCCTTAAAGGCTACCGGAGAATCTCTGGAAGCAGGCGGATACACAAAGGTTGAGTAATTCGTTACTTACATATGAATGACACAAAAAAGAGCACCGGAAAACCGGTGCTCTTTTTTAACGGACATTCGGACAGGCTGTGCATTTACGGTAAGAGATCTGCTTTCGATGTATCAAAGCATAAATTTCTCAATAATCTCCGCAATCCCGGAATGATTATTATCCCGCTCCGTAATATAGGCTCCATAAGCATGCATCTCCGGACGGGCATTTTTCATAACACAGGGCAGCTTTACGGCTTTCAGCATGGTAATGTCATTTTCCGCATCGCCGGCTGCCAGCGTGTGTTCATAAGGAATATTCAGATATTCACTGATAAAACGCACACCGCTTCCCTTGTTGATACCCTCCGGAAGAAATTCAAGATATTGATCACAGGAAAAGAACATATCAAGATGATTTTTTTCCGCCCAAGGCTCCATATGCTGACGGAAGGCTTCCAGGCGGCTTCGGTCATGGAGATCAATGAAAAGCATTTTTATGGGATCGGGTTCCTTATCAAGAGCCTTGGTTACATCCTCCACCACCTCATAGGGCAGAATGGTAGAAGCAGAATAATAATGCATTTCTTCCGTATCGTGCTCGCACAAAGCTCCGGCCTGATTATAAGTCTGGGGATGAAGGTGAAACTTATAGGCTTCATCAAAGGCTTCCCGGATGCAGTCCTTATGTACGCCCTTATAAAAGATGGTTTCCTGTGCATGAGCATCATAAATCAGCGCTCCGTTGGAGGTGATGGCATAGCAGCCCGGAGCGGTAAGTCCCAGCTTTTCCACCTGCTTTGCGGTACTGACCAGAGGCCGCCCGGTGCAGACCACAATGGCATGTCCAAGCTCCGTGGCTTTTTGAATAGCGGCCAGATTTTCCTCCGTAATGTCCTTGCTGTCAGTCAGCAGGGTTCCGTCAAGATCTAAAAATAAAATCTTTTTTTCCATTATATGAACTCCCTTTATCATAATTTTTAAAAATTCTGTCTCTTTCTCAACTGTATAAAATTCTTATCAAAATACTATTTAACAGTTTCCCGTTCCATATCCTCCAGAGCCTTAAGAATCCGGTCACGCAGAAGATCATCCGGATACTGCCCCAGCATAGAAAGCTGTTCCTGCCTCACCATACCGCCTGCCATCTCACTGTGGCCTCCGCCGTCACCGATTCCCTCAAGGGCTGTCCGAATCAGCTGTCCGGCATGTACCTGGGAGATTTCCGAGCGCACGGAGAGCTTAATCCCATCCTTGCGGTGGCACAGAACGACAGAAACAAGAACCTCCTCCAGTGAAAGAATAAAATCGGACAATGCCGCAATCAACCCGTCAGGGCAGGAGAAAGGTATGACAGCAAAGCCTGTAGTATCATAGAGAGTAATGGTATTGATAGCCTCACTGTAGGCTCGCAGATCCGTGAGTTCAATGTTATTGCGCTCCAGCTCCAGCATTTTTTCCGTGTTGCTTAGGGGAAAGAGATAGGAAAACATCTCAATATCCATCTGTGTAACGCCGCGGGAAAACTGCAGGGTATCCATGCGGATTCCGTAGAGAAGAGCGGTGGCCGCATTTTCATCGGGCGTAACTCCAAGCCTTTGGAAATATTGTGCGATCAGCGAGGAACATGCGCCTGTAATGCGGATATCCTGATAGAGATATTCTGTCCGCACAAAGATAGGATGATGATCGATGCAGGCGATCTCGTCCCCTATAAAATCCGTAATATTTCCGCTGTTTTTCTGGCTGTCCACACAGATGATTGGGTCCTGTTCTCCCATTTGGCTGCGCAGCTCCTCATAGGAAAGCATTTCGATATCAAAAGCCGTCAGCATCTTGGAGGAACTCAGCTTATCTATACGCCCGGCATAGCACAGGGTACTTTTCAGACCGAAGTGTGCAAAGAGGCGCTGAAGTCCAAAGGCGGAAGCGATAGCATCCGGGTCAGGAAAATTGTGGGTCTGTATGTAGACGTTTTTTCCCTGACAGAGCTGAATCAGTCGGTTAAAATCTTCCATAAAATCAGTAACTTCCTTTCTGGTATGATGTTATTCCATATCCGGGAGCGACGGCTTTGTATATGCGCCTTCGTTCTCTTTTCCTGAATGATTATAGCAGAAATTTAATAGGAAGTATAGTTTTTCCCGATTTTTCTCATACTATGAAAAATATGATTCCGTAATATGGACGGGATATTGCGGAACTAAAATTAGGAGGTGCTTGAAGGATGGGAATCAGGCTTTCCGAGCATTTGGATGAAAATGTATCGAACTTGAATGAAATCTTGAATCTGGACAGTAATTTTGATATTATCCGCAAGGGAATTACCATAGCAGGAAGGGATGCCTGCATTTATTTTATTGACGGCTTTCTGGAGGAGGCGATTATGGAAAAGCTTCTGGAGTTTTTCTATAAGCTGAAGCCGGAGGAAATGCCTATGACGGCAAAGCAGATGATTGATCATGTGGTCCCCTATGTGGAGGTGACGGCCATTGAAGAGGAGGATTTGCTGGTTCAGAGCCTGCTCTCGGGTATTACCTGCCTGTTGATCGACGGTTACGATACCTGTATCGGCCTGGACTGCCGTTCTTATCCCATGCGCGGGGTGGACGAGCCTTCCAAGGACAAGGCGCTTCGGGGTTCTAAGGATGGATTTGTGGAGACGGTGGTGTTTAATACGGCTCTTATCCGGCGGAGAATCCGAAGTCCCAAGCTGTCTATGGAGATTCTTACGGCGGGGAGGACGTCGCGGACGGATATTGTACTTTGCTATATGCAGGATCGGGTGGATCGGAAGCTTCTCCGGGAGATCCGGGGGCGGATCAATGCGATTAAGGTGGATGCGCTGACTATGAATCAGGAAAGTCTGGCGGAATGTATTTATGACAGGAAATGGTTTAATCCCTTTCCGAAGTTCAAGTTTACGGAGCGGCCCGATGCGGCTTCTGCAGCTATCCTGGAGGGGAATATTGTTGTTTTAGTAGATAATTCTCCTCAGGCGATGGTTGTGCCGACGTCGATTTTTGATATTGTGGAGGAAGCGGATGATTATTATTTCCCGCCGGTGACCGGATCTTATCTGAGGTTGACGCGGTTTTTGATTGCGCTTATTACGCTGCTTTTGACGCCGGTGTTTCTGCTGCTGTTTCAGAATCCGCAGTGGGTTCCGCCCTGGCTTTCTTTTATTGAGATTAAGGACACGATTAATGTGCCCATTGTGTGGCAGTTTTTGATGCTGGAGCTTGCCATTGACGGCTTAAGGCTTGCGGCGATTAATACGCCGAGTATGTTAAGTACGCCGCTGAGTGTGGTGGCCGGTATTGTGCTTGGGCAGTTTACGGTGGATTCCGGGTGGTTCAATGCGGAGATTATGATGTATATGGCGTTTGTGGCGATTGCAAATTATACGCAGTCCAGTTATGAGCTGAGCTATGCGCTTAAGTTTATGCGGCTGATTATGCTTGTGCTTACTTCTCTGTTTGATCTTTGGGGATTTTTGATCGGGCTGCTGATTACGGTTGTGGCGATTGTGGGGAATAAGACGATTGCGGGGAAGAGTTATATTTATCCTTTGTTGCCGCTGAATCTGACGCAGCTTAAGAAGAGGTTTTTGAGGCTGCGGCTGAAGGAGTAGGTGGGGAACGCAATGCGTATTTTTTGTCCATGTTCTTCACATTTTCAACCTTTTGTGCTATACTTGAAAATAGTGTGAACAAATGCGCGAAAGGGATGATATCTATGGACGAAACCATTAGCTTTTCCATTCTGGAAATTGAAAAGACAAAAGATAAGCAGGTGATTCAGGATGCCTACCGGCGGCTGTTGGTGAAGGTGAATCCGGAGGATGATCCGGAAGGGTTTAAGCGGCTTCGGGAGGCTTATGAGGCGGCCAATGCCTATGCGGATCGCCCGGAGGAGCTGAAAAAGGCGCCGGAGACGCCGGTGGAGCTTTGGATCGAACGGGTGCGGGAGGTTTATTTTTCGCTCTCTAAGCGTCTGGATGCCTCTTTGTGGGAAGAACTTCTGCGGGATGATATCTGTCTGGATCTGGATACCAGCGTGGAGGTTCGGGATGCACTCCTTGATTTTCTGGCAGATAATTACCGGATTAAGACCGATATTTGGAAATTGATTGACAAGACGTTCAATCTCCAGGAGGAGCGGACGGAGCTTCTGGAAAAATTTCATCCGAATTTTATAGATTTTGTTATGCATCAGTGTCAGAGTGACGACGACTTTCCCTATGAGGCGTTTAAAGGGGCGGATGATGGGGATTATGATACGTTTCTGTACCATTATTACGAGCTTTGCAGGAAGAATGACAGCGGGGACGTAGAGGGAGCAGGCGGTATTCTGGATACTTTGAAGCATCTGCCTGTTTCCCATCCCTATCTGATGCTGGAGGAGGCCCGGCTTGAGCGGAACCGAGAGGATATTGCCAAGGCTTCCGGATGGATACACGGCCTTCTGGCATTGATGGAGGACGATATGCGCAGTCTTGCCTACGGAGGCGAGATTTTCTGGGAAAACGGAGAAAAGGAAGAGGCGAAGGACTGCTTTGAAAAGATTCTGAAGGAGTGTCCGACGCATTATATGGCAAATAAATACCTGGCGAAGCATTATCAGGAGCAGGGAGACCCCATAAAGGCCAAGGAATACTGCGTGGAGGCTCTTCGTATCAGTTCCCAGGAGGATGCGCTTCTGGAGACGATGCGGGATATCAATCAAAGCCTTATGAAGCTTTATGAGGAGCGGATTGAGAAGGAGGAGGCTTCGGACGAGGATGTGATGGAGCTTGGCTGGTGCTACCTTCAAAATGATCTCCCGGGGAAGGGTACGGCTCTTCTGGAGGGCCGCAGTATGGGCGAAAGCAGAAGGGCGGAATACTACAGTCTCCTTTCCAAGTGCTATCTGATGGAGCAGCAGTACCAAAAGGCCGTAGACGCGGCAAGAGCCTGTATTCCCTGTATCCAAACGGAGGCGGAGGCCAGGGAAGCCGAGGCGAAGGAAGAGGAAAAGGGCAAGCAGCTGGATCGGATTCCGGGGCGTATTGCCGGAGCCTGTGAGATTATTGCAAAGGCGCTTCATATGCTTGCAAAGGAAGGGGAGCTTCCGAAGGAAGAACAGGCGTCCTGCTATGAACAGGCTTTGGAGTCCATTGATGAGGCTTTGAAGCAGGAACCGAATACCCGGAATTATCAGATTGAAAAGGCGCAGATTTATATGGATCAGGAGGAATATCAGAAGGCCGTGGATGTGTGCGATCAGATGATCGAGACGGACCGCAATGATTTTTATGCCTATGTGCTGCGCCAGAAATGCTGTTATGAGATGCACAACGGACAGGGCGTTGTGGACAACTTTTACAGCGCCAAGGATATTTATAACGGCTATCCTCAGATTTATGAGCTGGCTGCGGACGTATTTATCCGCTACGGACAGTATGACGACGCCAGAGGAATCTTAAAGCAGGCGGAGGAGGCGGAGGTTGGAAGTCCCAAGCTGGATCTGATTGAGCTGACCATTGCCAGAGAGACGGCGGAAAAGGATGAGGAGTTCAAGGCAGCCTATGAGCAGGCGAAAAAACTGGAGGAGAAGTTTAAGGAGTACCGGGAAAGCGTAACCGACGAACAGATGGCGGAGCTGTACTATGAGATTGCACGCTGCTGCCGGGGACTTGACCGTCAGAGAGACGCCTTAAAGTACATAGAAAAAGCATGCGGCTTCCATAATGATAAGCTGTATCTGTGGATTCGGGCCAATACTCTGGCGGATCTCAAGGAGCATGACCGGGCGATGGCCGATTATCAGATCTGCGAGAAGGAATACGGGGAAAATGAACTCGTATATGAAAATATGGCCCGCTGCTACGCCAGCATGGGCAAGCGGAGTCAGGCTCTTGAGTATTATAAAAAGGTTTTAAAGGTCAATGAGGAGAATCCCAGGGCCAACAGCCGGATCGTGGACATTTATACGGATATTTTAAAGGATACGGGGGATTTGAAATATTACGAGGAGGCGGTTCCCTTTGCCACCCGGCAGTTGGAATTAGATCCCTGTGCCTACTATTATATTGAGCGCGGTCTTTTGTATCTGGAGGCAGGAGAGTGGGATTTGGCGGAGGCCGATTTTTTAAAGGCTGCGGAGCTGGAGCCGAATAATACGTATGCCTACAATAACCAGGGCTGTATTTACAAATACACGGAGCAGTATGAGAGAGCTGTCGAGCTGTTCAAAAAGTCCATTGAGGTGATGGAGGAAAATGAGACGATCATCGCCTACAGCAACCTTGGGGGCACCTATGAGCGCATGTGTGATTTTACAAGGGCTTTGGAATGGTATCGGAAGGGAAGCCAGGAGTTTCCTCAGAACCGCGCCATCCGCAAGGATATTATCCGGGTGCTGAAGAAGATGCACCTGTTGGATCAGGCGATGGAGGAGATCAAAAGCTTCTACGGGGAGGATACGGTTTCCTATTACCTGGAGGCAGGCGAGGTATATGTGCAGATGAAGCGCTTTGCCAAGGCCATTTCCCTTTATCAGACCGCCCGGAAGAAGGCGGAAAATGACGGGGATGCTTCGGATGCATGGAGCCATATTGCGGATGTGTATCTGTATTATAAGAAAAATACAAAGAAGGCTCTGGAGTGCTATCAGAAGGCTCTGGATCTGAAGAATAAGAATGCTTACGGCTATGATCGCTGCTGCCGCAGTATTATGGAGTGCTATTATGAGCTGGGAACTCCGGATAAGGGTATTCCCTATCAGAAGCTTGCACTGGAATCTATCGGCAGACGCTTCGGGCATATTGACAAATACTTAAATGATTTCTATTATAGAAGAAGCCGCCTTTACAATATGGGCGCCATGTATTTCTACCTTGGCGATCTGGAGATGGCAAAGAAGTATTTTAACCAGATTGAAAAGGCAGCCAAATGCCGTCACTGCAACTTTAAAGAGTGTGAAGATTACTGGGAGGCTATGGGATTTCTTTACGAAAAAGAAGGAAATCTTGCGGAAGCTCTGAACTGCTATGAAAAGGCATGCAGGGAGTCCGTGCGCAATGATTTGAGCATTGCAAAAATGGAGTTTCTGACAAAGAAGCTTAAGAAGCGTTAACGGATTCGGAAACATGCTTCTGTTCCGATACTGATTTTGGGAGGATGTATGAGAGCAGTTCGGATTTGAAACAAAAAGACATATATAAGAGACTAGAGGAACATGGAATGATTATTGGAATTGATTTAGGAACAACAAACAGTCTGGCCGCTTACTTTACGGAGGACGGGCCGAAGATTATTCCCAACCGCTTAGGGAAGAATCTGACGCCTTCCATTGTAAGCGTGGACGAGAATGACCAGATCTATGTGGGCGAGACGGCCCGCGAGCGGGGGCTTTTGTACCCGGGTACGACGGCTCAGGTGTTTAAGCGGAGCATGGGAAGCACCAAGAAGTTTGATCTGGGACACAAGCAGTTTACCGCGGAGGAGTTGTCTTCCTTTGTGCTTCGTTCTCTGAAAGAGGATGCGGAAGCTTATCTGAAGGAAGAGGTGACGGAGGCTGTGATCAGCGTTCCGGCCTACTTTGACGACAAGAGGCGAAAAGCGACCAAGCGCGCCGGGGAGCTGGCGGGTTTAAAGGTAGAGCGTATTATCAGCGAGCCTACGGCGGCGGCCATTGCCTACGGCCTTTATGAAAAGACGAAAAATACGAAGTTTCTTGTTTTTGACTTGGGCGGCGGCACCTTTGACGTCTCCATTCTGGAGCTGTTTCAGAATATTCTGGAGGTTCGGGCCGTGGCCGGGGACAATTATCTGGGAGGCGAGGACTTTACGGATGTACTGGAAAAGCTGTTTCTCCAGAAGAAGAAAATAGATGTGGATACGCTGGACAGCAAGACCCGAGGCATGCTTCACAAAGCGGCGGAGGAATGTAAGCTGGGCTTTGCGGACAGTGCCAAGTCAAAATTTACCTGTACCATTGACGGAAAGGCGGAAGAGCTGGAGATTACCCAGAAGGAGTACGAGGAACAGTGTGAGCCTCTTTTGGATAAGATTCGAAAGCCAGTTCAGAGAAGTCTGGCGGATGCTCATATTAAGCTGTCGGATATCAATGTGGTGGTGCTTGTGGGCGGGGCGACCCGTCTCCAGGTGGTGAAAAATTTTATTATTAAACTGTTTCGGAAGTTCCCGGATACTTCCGTCCATCCCGACGAGGCGGTGGCTCTGGGGGCGGCTATCCAGGCTGCCATGAAGGAGCGGAACCAGGCGGTGAAGGAAGTGATTCTCACGGATGTGTGTTCTTTCACCCTGGGTACGGAGGTGACTGTGAACCGCGGAAACGGGCGCTATGAGTCGGGACATTACTGTCCGATTATTGAGCGGAATACGGTGATTCCGGCCAGCCGCACGGAGCGGTTTTATACCCTTCATGATGATCAGAGCAAGATTACTATTAATATTCTTCAGGGGGAGAGCCGTTTTGCGGCGAACAATCTGCTTCTTGGAGAGCTGACGGTGAATGTGCCCAAGAACCGGGCGGGCGAAGAGTCCGTGGATGTAACTTATACTTATGATATCAACTCCATTCTGGAGGTGGAAGTGAAGGTGCTTTCCACCGGAGAGGTGCGCAAGCAGATTATCAAGAGTCAGGAAAATGAGATGACCGACGAGGAAATCCAGGAGCGCATGGAGGAATTGTCCTATCTGAAGATCCATCCCAGGGATCAGGAGGAGAACAAGCTTCTGCTTCTGCGCTGCGAGCGGCTTTACGAGGAGAGCATGGGGGATACCAGGCGGATCATTGATATGGAGATTCGGAAGTTTGAAGAAGCGCTGAACACACGTGACCGGGGAAAGATTGAGGAGGCGCGGGAGGATTTGAAGCTGGCGCTTAAAGAGTTGGAAGAAGATTTTTAAAACGGCTGTCTCTTGTACAGTGCCGGAACGATTTACAGACACAGCAGTTAGTGGCTGGAAATCGTTCTAGTAGTCCGTACCGGAAATCCTTGTGCATATTTCCGATACGGACTACTAGTTAAAGGGTACTGTACAAGGGACAGCGGAACTGGAATAAAGGAGTTTTTATTATGTCGATAGAGATTGTACGCAGGTATTTTTCTTCCTATGGAATGGAGGAACGGATTCTGGAATTTCCGGTCTCCAGTGCTACGGTGGATCTGGCGGCTCAGGCCGTGGGCTGCATTCCGGCGCGGATTGCAAAAACCTTGTCCTTTAAGGTGGGCGAAGACCCGATTCTCATTGTGGCGGCCGGAGACGCCAAGATTGACAACCGGAAATACAAGGACAAGTTCGGAAAGAAGGCAGTTATGCTGTCCCAAGAGGAAGTGGCGGAGAAGATTGGCCATGCCGTGGGCGGCGTATGCCCCTTTGGGATTCCGGACACGGTAAGCGTTTACCTGGATGAATCCATGAAAAGGTTTGAGACTGTGTTTCCGGCGGCGGGTAGCTCCAACAGCGCCATAGAGCTTAATATGGAGGAGCTTATGCGGTATTCCCGCGCAAAGGAATGGATTGATGTGTGCAAGGGCTGGCAGGAGCAGGAGGTATGAGCCGGTATTTTCCCTTGTTTGTAAATCTGGAAGGAAAGAAAATTGTTGTCTACGGGGCCGGGGTTGTCGGGTCCCGTAGAATTTTGGCTCTCCTGGACTTCGGCTGTGAGCTTACGGTGATTGCGCCAGGGGCTTTGCCGGAAGTGGAAAAGCTGGCAAAGGAAGGCAGGATTTTATTGAAAAGGGCTGTTTATCATCCGGGAGAGATTGGGGAAGATGTGTGTCTGGTTTTGGCGGCAGTGAGTGATAAGGAGGTAAATGCACGGATAGCCGCGGAGTGCCGGGGGAAACGGATTCCGGTGAATGTGAGCAGTGATAAAAGCCTTTGTGATTTTTATTTTCCGGGGCTTGCCGTTAAGGATGATCTGGTGGCGGGCGTTACGGCGGGGGGGATGGATCATAAGAGGGCGCGGGCGGCTTCGGAGGCGATTCGGGGAGTGGTGGAAAGGCTGTAGATTCCAATTTGATAAAGAAAGGTTTTGCCTGGGCTTAATTGCTCAGGCTTTATTCTTTTTATATAGCTGATGTTATATATTCATAAGACAACCGGCTCCATGAATAAAGTAGAAGCAATAACATGAGACAGCTGTCCGTTCACGGCGGACAGCTGTGAAACGGGGCATACTATGGCAGAAGATTGCAGAGAGAAAATTATGTCGGAGGATTATGTGGACTTTATCTGGAAGTCTGATTACAGCGTGAGAGAGCTTGAGCGTCTGTTTCCTCAATATTGCGTACAGATTCTCAATGATTTTTACGCTGTTTTTTATGTGGAATCGCGTATTCTGGAGCAGAATCGCCTTCCTTACAGCTACGAGGTATTTCCCATCCTCTATACGCTTCTGGAAAATGAAAATCTGGAGAAGAGCGGGATTATGCAGCTTTTGGAACATTCGGTGCTACGGCTTCGGGGAGAAGGCGTCATTGTGGGAATTATCGATACGGGAATCGATTATACCAACGACTGCTTCCGAAATACGGACGGCACTACCCGGATTCTGGAGATCTGGGATCAGACGGATCAGAGCGGACGTCTTCCGGAGGGAATCGGCTACGGAAGCGTTTACAATCAGGAGGAAATCAATCAGGCGCTGCAAAGCGCCGATCCCTTTGCAGTAGTGCCAAGCAGAGATGAATCGGGACACGGCACGCAGGTCGCCAGCATTGCGGCAGGAAGCGTAGATGACAGCCGGGGCTGGACAGGTGCGGCCCCTATGGCGGATCTGGCAGTAGTCAAGCTAAAGCCTGCCAAAAAACGTCTCATGCGGTACTACATGGTCCGTCCGGATGCGCAGGCCTATCAGGAAAATGATATTATGATGGGTGTCCGCTATCTGAACGAGCTGGCGTTTCGGGAAAAGAAGCCTTTGGTGCTCTGCATTGCCCTTGGAAGCAACCGTGGCGGCCACGAGGGGACGACGCCGCTTTCCGCCACGCTCAATGCGGTGGGCGCCCGTTCCGGGCGCTGTGTGGTGATTGCCGGGGGAAATGAGGCCAACCAGGGACATCATTTTTATGGAAATCTTAGAGAGGGTCTTCCCTACGAAGAGGTGGAGCTTCGTGTTGCGGAAGGAGAATATGGGCTTGCTATGGAGCTTTGGAGCAGTACGCCGGATCTTCTGGATATATCCATAGTGTCGCCGGCCGGAGAGGAGATTCCACGGATGGGTGCAAGCCTGGGAACGCGGCAGTATGATTTCTTATTTGAGGATACGGTGGTGTATGTTGATTTTCAGGCGCTGGACCCCAACAGCGGAGAGGAGCTGATCCTGATCCGCATGTTTGCTCCTTCTCCGGGTATCTGGAAGCTGAAAGTGTATGGAACGAGTGTGATTCACGGTGTTTATAATATCTGGCTTCCGGTAAAGGGATTTATCTCGGAAGGAACGGTATTTCCCAATTCCAATCCGGATATCACCCTTACCTCTCCGGCCAATGCGGATACGCCTATTGCAGTGGCCGGCTACCAGGTTCAAAACGACAGCATTTATATAGCTTCCAGCCGGGGCTACACCAGGCGGGGACGCATTAAGCCGGATATCGCGGCTCCCGGTGTGGAGGTGTGCGGCTTTGAACAGGGAAACAGGATAAGCTGCTTAACGGGAACCAGCGCAGCGGCAGCCATAGCGGCAGGAGCGGCGGCTCTTCTTCTGGAATGGGGGATTGTGCGGAATAACCGTCCGTCAATGGGCACTTTTGAAATCAAGCAGCTTATGATCCGGGGAGCCAGACGCAATCCCAAGGACCTTTACCCCAACCGCTCCTGGGGCTACGGGGCTTTGGATTTGTACAGCAGCTTCCAGCTCCTCGGAAGATTTTGAGCTTGCAGACAAGTGAAAGATCGACTATAATGTAGAGCAGAATCGGCCTTTCGCCGGAAATCTGAGGAGGAGCAAAGAATGGAAAAAATCAAGATGCCAACCCCGCTGGTAGAGATGGACGGGGATGAAATGACACGTATTCTTTGGAGGATGATTAAGGAAGAACTGCTGCATCCATTTATTGATTTAAATACGGAATATTACGATCTGGGCCTGGAAAAGCGCAACGAAACCAACGACCAGATCACCATAGATGCGGCCGAAGCCACAAAGAAATACGGAGTGGCCGTAAAATGCGCAACCATCACACCAAATGCCGCCCGCATGGAGGAGTATGACTTAAAAGAAATGTGGAAGAGTCCCAACGGCACCATCCGGGCGATTCTGGATGGCACCGTATTTCGCGTTCCCATTATTGTGAAAGGCATTGAGCCTTATGTAAAGACCTGGAAAAAGCCCATCACCGTAGCCCGTCACGCTTACGGCGACGTATACAAAGCCACGGAAATCAAAGTCCCCGGTTCGGGAACATGCGAGCTTGTATTCACGGGGGAGGACGGAACCGAGATACGCGAAACCGTTCACAATTTCAAGGAAGCAGGAATTGCCCAGGGTATGCATAATCTGGAAAGCTCCGTGGAAAGCTTTGCAAGAAGCTGTTTTTCCTACGCCGTTTCCCAGAAGCAGGATCTGTGGTTTGCCACCAAGGACACCATTTCCAAGAAATATGATCACTACTTCAAGGACACCTTCCAGGAGATCTTTGAGAAGGAATACAAGGAAGAATTCAACCGCTTGGGCATTGAGTATTTCTACACGCTGATTGACGACGCGGTAGCCCGCGTGATCAAATCTGAGGGTGGCTACATTTGGGCCTGTAAGAACTACGACGGCGATGTCATGAGTGATCTCATAGCCACAGCTTTCGGTTCCCTGGCTATGATGACTTCCGTCCTCGTATCCCCCCACGGATACTTTGAGTACGAGGCGGCTCACGGCACCGTGCAGCGCCATTATTATAAGCATTTAAAAGGTGAGGAGACTTCCACCAATTCTATGGCTACTATTTTTGCATGGTCCGGCGCACTGAGAAAGCGCGGGGAGCTTGATGGAAATAAGGCTCTGACGGACTTTGCCGATAAGCTGGAAGAAGCATCCCTAAAGACCATAGAATCCGGGAAAATGACAAAGGATCTGGCCCTGATTACGACCCTGGAAAACCCGGCTGTCCTTTCAAGCGAGGCTTTTATCAAAGAGATACGAACTACCTTAGAGGAACTTTTACATGCTGTTTAATTCCAATGCATTTTATATCTTTTTCCCCATCGTATTTACCGTGTACTGGATCATTCCGGCAAAATACCGGTGGGGAGTCCTTCTAATATCCAGCTATTATTTCTATATGAGCTGGAATATAAAATACGTAACACTGATACTAACCACCACCCTGGTATCCTACTGTGCGGCCTTACTGATGGAACGAACCGAGAGCCGGAGAAAAAAGAAGCTGTGCCTGACATCGGCCCTTCTTATCAGCTTCGGCATCCTGTTCTTCTTCAAGTATTTTAACTTTTTAAGCAAAAGCGTCACCGATGTGCTGCAAAGCTTCGCCATACCGGTGGGACAAGCCACACTGAACCTTATGCTTCCTGTAGGCATATCCTTTTATACCTTCCAGACCTTAAGCTATGTAATCGACGTATACAGAGGCGAGGTAAAGGCCTGCCGCCATTTCGGGAAATATGCCACATTTATTTCATTTTTCCCGCAGCTTGTGGCCGGGCCTATTGAGCGTACCCGGAATCTGCTTCCTCAGATTGAGGGAGAGCATACCTTCCACACGGAAAAAGGTATCCGGGGCGCCAAAATGATAGCCTGGGGCTTCTTTAAAAAAATAGCTATTGCAGATACGGTAGCCATCTACGTAGACACCGTATACAACGCGGCGGAAAGCTTCACCGGCTTTCCTCTGCTGCTGGCCACCGTATTATTCACTTTCCAGATATACTGCGATTTTTCAGGCTACTCCGACATCGCAGTAGGAACCGCCGGTCTTCTGGATATCGACCTCATGATCAACTTCAAAAGTCCGTACTTTTCCGCTTCCATCCGTGAATTCTGGAGCCGCTGGCACATATCCTTGTCCACCTGGTTCCGAGATTATGTATACATTCCGTTGGGCGGCAACAGGAGAGGACCCTGGCGGACAAGATGGAACCTGCTGGTTACCTTTCTTGTCAGCGGCCTCTGGCACGGAGCTGACTGGACTTATGTCCTCTGGGGCGGTATTCACGGTCTGGGCCAAATCCTGGAGCGGGAGTGGAACCGTATGTTCCGCATAGATCCAAACAAGAAAACCTGGCTGAAAATGGGCTGCACCTTCCTGTTTGTGAGCGTAACCTGGATCTTCTTCCGGGCCAATACCATCTCCGACGCAAGCTATATACTAACCCATCTGTTCGACGGAATTACCGATCCAAAAGCCTACTTGACGGACGGCTACCATGCCTTTCAGCATGCCGGAATGGTACAGGTCCCCGGCTTAAGCACTCTCATCATCAGCTTTTTGTGCATCCTGATTTTGCTGCTGCACGACCGCCTCAACCAAACAAAAGATGTCTGGGCCCGCATAGGAGGCCTGAAAAAGCCCCTCCGCTATGCGCTCTACTTTTTGCTGTTATTCATAATCCTATACAGCCGCCAGCTGGGCGAATACGAGTTCGTATACTTTCAGTTTTAGCACAGGCAAAACCCAACGCTCCCCAAAATACGAAGCTCCGATTTCAACCCGTATTCAAAAAACAGCCGTCAGGTCAGTCCCGCAGCAATACGCTTCTGTCCAGGCGTGTTAGCCCGAATGGGCGGAGCAGGGGCAGAAGCGTATTGCTGCGGGACTGACCTGACGGCGTCCGCTTTTATAAAAAAACAAATGGAGATCCCAATGAAAACATTCCTGAAAAAGATAGCCCCTTTCATTTTTTTCATACTGCTGTTAGAAATAGCCATCCCCGTCCTGGTGGATCCCTACAATATTTTCCACTGGAAGAGAATCCGCGACAACGGCGTAGAGCCCAACAGCAACTACATCAAAATGCAGTACATTCTCCACAACCCTGACAAATTTGATTCTTTCTTGTTCGGCTCCTCACGCACAGGCTTTATCAACGTGGAAAAAATCCCTACAGGAAAATGGTACAACATGTCCTACTCCGAGGGCCTTCCCGAAGAGCACCTGGAAAATCTGCAGGAGCTTATCGAAAACGGCATTATCCCAAAAAATGTCATGATCGGCCTGGACAATATCTCCTGCTTTGTGGATCCGGTGATGCATGACAAGCAATTTTACCGAATCCCCTATCCCCGGGAGAATAAGCTGAGCTTTTACGCCAATTATTTCAGTATCAAGGGCGTGATCCGCTCCCTGGAGGTTACATTGGAGTATGAGGCGGAGGATCCCGATTATGTGGATCGATACTATCGAAGCGGCTGCAGCAGGCGGGACCCGTCACTTGGAGGAACCTGGAAAGGGGAAGCCCCCTATTGGGAAAACTATTACCGAAACTATATGGACGACGCCCTTTTAAGCGTCCGCCGCATTGCGGCCCTCTGTGAAGAAAATAATATCAACCTGATTGTATTTACCAACCCTATGTTTTACACGACCTATCAGGAATCAAAGACCTACGGCTATGATGTCTTCCTGGAATGGCTTTCCGACCCGGTGGATTATTATAATTTCAGCGGAATCAACGATGTTACGACCAATCGGAATAATTATTATGAAGCCAGCCATTACACGGAGGTGGTGGGAGATATGATTATCGATCGGATTTTCAATGGAGTTACGGATGAAAGGCTGGAGAGCCAGGGCTTCGGATTCTATGTAACAGGGGAAAATTATTGGGGAACGTTTTTAGATGCGATGGGGAATCACTGAAATGCTATGCCAATGACTCCCAGGCCTCATAGAGCAGTTCCAGGCGTTTATGGATTGCCTCCTTTTCCTGATGAAGCTTTAAACATTCCGCCGTACTGGTGTAGATTTCTTCCCTTGTAAGAAGCTCGTCAATTTCCTGATCCCGAGTTTCCAGGTCAAAGATTTCATTTTCCGTCTTTTTCAAATCATTTTCCCGCTTGCGGATCCTGGCCTGCTCCTCCTTTTGCTGCTTCCAGTCAAGCTTTCCGGCGGAAGCGGCTTCCGAATCCGCCTGCGCGCCGGGAACTGAGGCAGAGGCCGGGGACAGTGCTTCTCGTTTTTCTAGATAATAATCGTAATTTCCAATATAATTCACCAATTGCCGCTCCGTCAGATCCAGAATCCGGGTGGCTGTCGTATTGATAAAATACCGGTCATGAGACACGTAGAGCACGGTTCCCGTATACCGATTCAGCGCATCCTCCAGAATCTCCTTTGACACAATATCCAGATGGTTCGTCGGCTCATCCAGAATGAGAAAATTGGCCTCCGACAGCATAAGCTTTGCCAGAGAGACACGTCCCCGTTCCCCGCCGCTTAAATCTCCGATCCGTTTAAACACATCATCTCCGGTAAAGAGAAATGCGGCAAGAGTACTTCGGATTTTCGTATTGTCAAGACCCGGATAGGTATCCGAGATTTCTTCAAATAACGTTTTTTCCATATGGAGCACGTGATGCTCCTGATCGTAATAACCGATTTTTACTTTGGTTCCGAGACAAAAGGATCCGTGATCCGCATCCAGAAGTCCGTTAAGAATCTTAAGTATTGTCGTCTTTCCCGTGCCGTTATTGCCGATCAGCGCCACCCGCTCACCGCGTTTGATTTCAAAATTCAGATCGCGAAACAGGGAGAGGGGGCCGAAGGCCTTGGAAAGCCCCTCTACGGTCAGCACATCGTTGCCGCTGACGATTTCAGGCTCCAAATGGATGCGCATTTCCGAACAGACCTCCATAGGCTTTTCCAGCACCTCCATCTTATCCAGCAGCTTTTCCCGGCTTTCCGCCCGGCGGATGGATTTCTCACGGTTGAAAGACTTGAGCTTGGCAATCACTTCCTCCTGGTGCTTAATCTCCTTCTGCTGATTCAGCCAGGCATTCATTTGAGCTTCCCGAAGCTGAGACTTTTTCCCTGCATAATCGGAATAATTGCCCTGAAAGGACATCACCAGGCCGTTGTCAATCTCAATAATCTTGGTCACTACACGGTTGAGAAAATACCGGTCATGGGCTACAATCACAACGGCTCCGTCATAATTGAGAAGAAAGGTCTCCAGCCACGCGATAGAGGCCATGTCCAGATGATTGGTGGGCTCGTCCAGAAGAATCACATCCGGCCTGGAGAGCAGAAGCTTTCCAAGAGAAACGCGCGTCTTTTGACCGCCGGAGAGAGTGTTTATCTCCTTCTCAAACTCCTCCTCCGTAAAGCCAAGCCCTTTCAGAACGCCGGTAATTTCGCTTTTGTAAGCGTAGCCGTTTTTCTGTTCAAACTCATGGCTGAGCCTTGTGTAGGTATCAAGTGCCGTCTGAAGGCGGTCGCCGGAGAGCTCCTTCATTTCCTGCTCCAGTACACGAAGCCGCTCCTCCAGAACGATCACATCCCGCTTTACCTCCAGAAGCTCCTGATAAATGGTGCGCTGGCTTTCCGGCGCCTGATGCTGGGCCAGGTAGCCCAATGTACGGCCTTTCGCCAGCACCACCTGGCCGGAATCCGGCTCCAGCTCGTGAACAATGATTTTTAAAAGCGTGGACTTTCCGGCGCCGTTGATGCCTACAATGGCCGCCTTTTCCCGTTCTTCTATATGAAAGGATGCATCCTTTAAAATAACATCGGTGCCAAAGGACTGGCAGATGCCCTGACATGCGAGTATCATAAGTAAAAACCTCAGCTTTCCTGAATCTTCGTAACTATTCTTTATTATATCGGAAGAAGCGGAAAAGTCAAATAGTTTGTGAAAAATCCTACAAACTCGTTGACAATCCCGGGAGTGACCGATATAATGGTAACAGAAAAACAATGACGGGAGCGGTATTTCAATGGAAGAACGGGAAATTTCAAAAGCAGTCATCAAAAGACTTCCGCGTTACTACCGATACCTGGGTGAGATTATGGAAAGCGGTGTGGAGCGTATTTCCTCCGGAGAGCTGAGCGACCGGATGCATGTGACGGCTTCGCAGATCCGGCAGGACTTGAATAATTTCGGCGGCTTCGGACAGCAGGGATATGGATATAACGTTGCACATTTATATGAGGAAATCGGAAAGATCCTGGGGCTGGATAAACAATACAATATGATCATCGTAGGAGGCGGAAATCTGGGTCAGGCATTGGCCAACTATGTATCCTTTGAGAAGAGGGGCTTTGTTATCAAGGGGATTTTTGACGTGAATCCCGTATTGAAGGGCTTAAGTGTCAGAGGAATTCAGATTTATATGCTGGAGGATCTGGAAAGCTTTATCCGGGAACAGGATATTCAGATAGCAACCCTGACCTTACCCAAGTCCAAGGCGGCGGAGATGGCGGAACTTCTGGTAAAATACGGAGTCAAAGCCATTTGGAATTTTGCCCATGTGGATCTGCAGGTGCCGGAGGATGTTTTGGTGGAGAATGTCCATCTGTCCGAGAGCCTGATGCAGCTGTCCTACAACATTAACCGGTATGAAAAAGAACATTCTTAAAATAAAATAGTATGTATGGGGGAGCTTAAAAGGCAGAGACCTTTGGTTCCCCTTTTGCCATATGAGGGAGAACTGCGGCGTCTGACAACAGAGAGCTGGCAGGCATATACTATAGTCAGAAAGGAAGTTACATTATGAGCGCATATACACGCATAGGAGCTTTTGTGGACCTGAGAGCCATTGAAGCGAATCTGGAGGCAATCAGAGCCAATCTGTCCGGCAAAACCAAGGTGACGGCGGTGGTGAAGACAGATGCTTATGGTCATGGAGCTAAGGCCGTTGCCCATTACGTGGAGGGGAAGGAATATGTATGGGGATTTGCCACGGCCATGCTGGAGGAGGCCCAAAGACTTCACGAGGTCGGAATTCAAAAGCCCCTTCTGATTCTGGGTTATGTTTATCCGGAAGACTGCGATACCATTGCCGGTATTTTGGAAAGCGCTCCCGGAAAGGACGGAAGCTATTGCACACAGATACGTCCGGCCGTATACAGTCTTGAGACGGCCCGGCAGCTCTCCGAGGCGGCGAAGAGGCAAAGCGAGCTTACGGGTAAACGTGTTGTGATGCCGGTACATGTGAAGGTGGATACGGGGATGAGCCGTATCGGTTTTTGTGATACGGATGAAAGTGTGGAAGCAATTCGGGAGATTGGAAAGCTTCCGGGTATTTGTCTGGAAGGGATCTTTACGCACTTTGCAAGGGCGGACGAGAGGGATAAAGCATCCGTAAAAAGTCAGATTTCCCGTTTTGAGCAATTTGTGAGGGCCTGTGAGGGGAAGGGGATCCGTTTTCCCATACGCCACTGTTCCAACAGCGCAGGAATTATGGACTTAAAAGAAGCACAGTGGGAGATGGTCCGTGCAGGGATAATCCTCTACGGCCTCTATCCCTCTGATGAGGTTCATAAGGAGCAGATGCCTTTAAGACCGGCCATGGAATTGAAAAGCCGTATTGTTCAGGTAAAGGAGATTGCGCCGGGGACGGAGGTGAGCTATGGGGGAATCTACCGTGCGGACACCGTGCGGCGGATTGCTACCATTCCGGTAGGCTATGGGGACGGCTATCCGAGAAGCCTCTCCAACAAGGGCTATGTGCTGATTCACGGGCAAAAGGCGCCTATCCGGGGGCGTGTCTGTATGGATCAGATGATGGTGGATGTAACGGATATTCCCGAAGCGGAGCTTGGTATGGAGGTTACGCTTTTTGGAAAAGACAACGGCGAGGAGCTTCCTCTTGAGGTTCTGTGCGAGCTGTCCGGCCGTTTTAATTATGAATTTGTCTGCGACATTAACAAGCGGGTGCCGAGAATCTACCGTTCATAGTACCCTTTTTCCTGAATACTTCCGATTTTTTTGGAAATACTTCCGATATGACCAGAAAGCAGTTTCATACCGGTCAAAAGAATTTCAGAAAATCGGAGTGTGAGAAAAGTGATAATCAGGCGGGGAGACATTTACTATGCGGACCTTCGCCCCGTAGTGGGTTCGGAACAGGGAGGGATTCGTCCGGTTCTGGTGATTCAGAACGATACGGGGAACCGGCACAGTCCTACGGTGATAGTGGCGGCCATTACCTCAAAAATGAATAAGGCAAAGCTTCCTACGCATGTGGAGCTGAGTACAAGACAATGCCAGATTGTAAAAGATTCCGTGATTCTGCTGGAGCAGCTTCGAACCATTGATAAGCAGCGGCTGAGAGATAAGGTCTGCCATCTGGACGAGGGCCTTTTGTCAAGGGTAAACGAAGCCCTGCGGGTAAGCCTGGAGCTGGATACATAACGCTTGCCATCATGGAAAATTAATGCTAAAATAGATAAGAACGTCTGCCCGCAAAGGAGCGGATGAAAAAGAACGAAGGGAAAAGGAGTGTTTCGTTATGTCAGGACATTCAAAGTTTGCGAATATAAAGCATAAAAAGGAAAAGAATGATGCGGCCAGAGGAAAGATATTTACCATAATCGGCCGTGAGATTGCGGTTGCGGTCAAGGAGGGCGGTGCGGATCCGGCCAACAACAGCCGTCTGCGCGATGTGATTGCCAAGGCCAAGGCCAACAACATGCCGAACGATACCATTGACCGGGGCATCAAAAAGGCGGCCGGCAATGCCAGTGCGGTGAATTACGAATATGTATCCTATGAGGGCTACGGCCCCAGCGGAATCGCCATCATTGTGGATGCGCTTACGGACAACAAAAACCGGACGGCGGCCAATGTCCGCAGCGCCTTTACCAAGGGGAACGGTTCCGTGGGAACTCAGGGCTGTGTTTCTTACATGTTTGATAAGAAGGGACAGATTATCATTGACCGGGAGGAGTGCGGGATGGATCCGGATGATTTGATGATGCTGGCACTGGACGCGGGAGCGGAGGATTTTTCCGAGGAAGAGGACAGCTTTGAGGTGATTACGGATCCCGATGCCTTCAGTCAGGTGCGTCAGGTTCTGGAGTCAGAGGGCATTGTGATGGCCCAGGCGGAGGTGACTATGATCCCGCAGACCTACGTGTCATTAACGGATGAAACGGATATCAAGAATTTACAGAAAACCCTGGATCTTCTGGACGATGACGATGATGTTCAGAATGTGTATCATAACTGGGATGAATAAACAGAACAGAGAGATTACGGAACTACTAAAATAGGAGAAGAGTATGGATATTGTAGAATACGGTGAGCATTATAACAGGGCGATGCAGGGCATAGAAGACATGCTGTTTCAGGCAGGGAATCCCTTGAATTCCTTTAAGAAGAATCTCTATGTGGAGGCTTTCCAGGCGTATCTTCGCAGATACATAGAGGTAATTGACGCCATTGAGAAGGTGTATGTAAAGGACGACGGCACTGACGAGGAATGGCTGAATAAGCTTGCGGATCATCTGGTTGACCAGGCGGCCGCGGAGCTTGAGCGGATTCCCAAAAAGGGAAGGCGCAACGAGCAGCTGGTGAACTACAATATGACCCTTGCCGTTTATATGTTTCCGGCTATTCTGGAAAAGAAAGGACAGTCTGCGGAGCCGCTGACAAAGCTTCTTGTGGAAAAGTGGAATGCCGCTTTTAAAACCAGCATCGGCTGTGCAAGCTATGAAAAGATTGACAGCGGCTTTCGAAGAAAGCTCTGTTATATTACGACGGCCGTTTGCGAGAGCCAGGGGAAGGCGGACGACTGTTATGAGCTGGAGCTTCTTCGGGAGTATCGGGACACCTACCTCCTTTCTACACCGGAAGGCGAGGCTCTTGTAAAGGAATATTATAATATTGCGCCCACCATTGTAAGCCGCATTGCCCGCTCGGAGGCGCCAAAGCAGGTTTATGAGGAAATCTGGAAAAATTATCTGGCGCCCTGTGTAGGACTGATTGAGGCCGGCCGGCCGGAGGCATGTCAGGAACAGTATATGGCTATGGTATATGAGCTGAAAGGCAGGTATATGGCATGAGACAGGATACGATCTGTGTCCAGGGAGGCTGGAAGCCGAAAAAGGGTGAGCCCAGGGTTCTTCCCATTTATCAGAGCACGACTTTTAAGTATGATACCACGGAAGAGATGGGACGTCTCTTTGCACTGGAAGACAACGGATATTTTTACACGCGTCTCCAAAACCCCACCAATGACTGTGTGGCGGCGAAGATTGCGGAGCTGGAGGGTGGTGCGGCAGCCATGCTTACAGCCTCCGGACAGGCAGCTAATTTTTATGCGGTGACTAATATCTGCGAAGCAGGGGATCATCTGGTTTGCTCCGCCAAGGTATACGGCGGCACCTTTAATCTGTATGCGGCCACCTTAAAAAAGATGGGAATTGAGTGCACCTTTGTGGATCCCGATGCCCCCGAGGAGGAGATTGAGGCGGCATTCCGTCCCAATACAAAGGCAGTTGTGGGAGAAACCATAGCCAATCCGGCATTGGTGGTTCTGGATATTGAGAAGTTCGCACGGCTGGCCCATGCTCACGGCTGTCCTCTGCTTGTGGACAATACCTTTGCGACGCCCATCAATTGCCGTCCTTTCGAGTGGGGAGCGGACATTGTGACCCACTCCACAACAAAATATATGGACGGCCACGCAATGGCGGTAGGCGGCTGCATCGTGGACAGCGGCAATTTTGACTGGGATGCCCACGGGGATAAGTTTCCGGGACTGACCGCACCGGATCCGACCTATCATGGTGTTGTGTATACGCAGCAGTTTGGGAAGCTGGCTTATATAACGAAGGCTACGGCACAGCTGATGCGGGATCTGGGAAGTATTCCCTCGCCTATGAATGCATTTCTTCTGAACGTGGGTCTGGAGACGCTGGCGCTTCGGGTAGAGCGGCACTGCAGCAATGCGAAGGCGGTGGCGGAATACCTTCATGACCATGAAAAGGTGGAGTTTGTAAACTTTGCGGGCCTGAAGGACGATCCTTATTATGAGCTGGCGCAGAAATATATGCCGAAAGGCACCTGCGGCGTGATTTCCTTTGGTTTAAAGGGCGGGAGAGAAGAAGCGGTTCGCTTTATGGACAGCCTGAAGCTGGCGGCTATTGTGACCCATGTGGCGGATGCCCGGACCTGTGTACTGCATCCGGCCAGCCATACCCACAGACAGATGACGGATGAGCAGCTTGCGGAGGCAGGCGTGACACCGGGCATGATACGGCTCTCCGTAGGAATTGAGAATCCGGAGGATATTATTGCGGATCTTAAGCAGGCTTTGGAGCAGGTGTAGCTTTTAGGCTTTATAAGCGGAAAGCTGCATGATATTATGCAAGAATAAAAATCAGCCTTGTTTTCCGTGTCTTAACGGATTGATTTCGCCCATTTCAGGGAGGACAGGTATGAATCAATACCGATAGGGTATACTAGTAAACAAAAATGTATACCTGCAGGCATTCTTTCATACAGGTCCCTAGGGGATGGCGGATTTGGTCTGTTAGGGTATGGGAAGCGAGGCTGATTTTATTTATGAGCGAGAATAAGAAGGAAAAGAACCGGAATCAGGAGGAGCGGACAGAGGAGAAGCAGGAGCGGCAGGACAAACAGGTGGAGGAGTACGGACAGCTTACCCTGGAGGACGGGGAAGCAAAGATACATCTCTTAAATATTATCGGAGAGATCGAGGGCCATGAGTGCCTGCCCTCCAATTCCAAGACAACCAAGTATGAGCATGTGATTCCCCAGCTTGCGGCTCTGGAGGACAGTAAGACTATTCAGGGGCTTCTTGTGCTGATCAATACGGTGGGCGGCGATGTGGAGTCGGGCCTCGCCATTGCGGAAATGATTTCTTCCCTAAGCAAGCCGACAGTTTCGCTGGTTCTCGGAGGAAGCCATTCTATTGGGGTGCCGCTGGCCGTGTCCACGGATTATTCTTTTATTGTGCCGACAGGGACGATGATGATCCATCCGGTGCGGATGACAGGGCTGATTATCGGGGTGGCTCAGACCTTTGATTATTTTCAGAAGATCCAGGATCGGATTGCCGGGTTTATTACCTCCCACAGCGGAATTTCGGAGGAGAGGCTGCTGAAGCTGATGTTGGAGACAGGGCAGCTGACGAAGGATGTAGGTTCCGTTCTGGTGGGAAAGCAGGCGGTAGAGGAAGGCGTGATCAATGAAGTAGGGGGAATTAAGGATGCCTTTGGAAAACTGAGAGAGCTGATTGAACAGGGATTATCATGAATACACAGCCGCCGGGAAAGAAGAGCTCTTCTTTCCCGGCGGCGTCCGATCTCATATATTTTTCTTTTCCAGGGAGGGTCTTGTCAAACTTCTCAAAAAGAGTTATACTGTTACCAGTCTAGGAGACACACCAGACAGGGAGGTTTTGCAATGATTGAGGCAACCAGTTGTGGCGGTGTGGTGATATTTCGGGGGAAGATTCTGCTTTTGTATAAGAATTACAAGAATCGGTACGAGGGCTGGGTGCTTCCTAAGGGAACTGTAGAACCGGGAGAGGAATTCAAGGATACGGCGGTTCGGGAGGTGCGTGAGGAGACGGGTGTAGTGGCTTCCATTATTAAGTACATCGGAAAAAGCCAGTATTCTTTTTCAGTGCCGGAGGATACGGTGGAGAAGGATGTCCACTGGTATCTGATGATGGCTGATAATTATTACAGTAAACCACAGCGTGAAGAATATTTTGTAGATTCGGGTTATTATAAGTTTCATGAGGCTTATCATCTGCTGAAGTTTTCCAATGAGAAGCAGATTCTGGAGCGCGCCTATAATGAGTATCTGGATTTGAAAAAGAGTAATCTTTGGGGAAATAAAAAGTATTTTTAGGGGAATACCGCAAAGTAAATCCTGTTTTTTGTTTTGCGGTGTTCCTTTCGTGTTAATATGAGAAAGTTATTTTGAGGTGAACAGGTTGTTTTTGCGTTCCGCAAAATCCAAAAAGGGAAGGCAGTTATATGAGGTGGGCGAAGGCACTTTATTTAAGCGAAAAGACAGCCAAAAAGAAGGACAAGATTATCCGCAAGGCAAACAGAGGCATTGGAATGGTCAGCATTTACTTTATTTCGCTGGCGTCCAATGAGCGGAATCTGTTTGATATTTTTCATGCGGCCCATTTGAAACAGCCGGGGTTTTACGGGCAGAATCCTTTTATTGTGGGGATTGCCTCCGGTTATGAAGAAGCCCTGGAGCTGACACAGCGGATGGTAGAGGATATTTACCGGGAAACGGGCGGTTTTCGGGTGAGAGAATATTTTGAGGATTAGAAGATCAGGACGGGAGAAACGGATGCTGCATTTATTTTTATTCATTTTAAAAATAATTGGTATCATTCTGGCAGCTCTTTTGGGGCTGTTGCTTTTGATCCTGCTTCTTCTGCTGTTTGTACCTATCCGTTACCGTGGGCAGCTTACCAAAGAGAAGGAACTGGAGATAACGGCGAAGGGAACCTGGCTGCTGCATATGGTAAGTGTCCCCATTAGCTTTCGGAAGGGAGCTCTTACCGGGAAAATAAAGGTTTTCGGTATCACTGTGAAAAATTTTGCTGAGGATGAGGAGGAGCTTAAGGAGACGGCGGAGGAGCTGTTTCGTGATATGGAAGAGGCGGCAAAACAGGGTGAGATTGAGATTCTTAAGGCAGAAAAACCGGACATGGCCGATGGTGAGACGGAAAAAGAATCCGTTGCGCAGAGCGGGAAAAGCGAAAGCCCCCCGGAAACTGCTTCGGAAGACAGGATTCCGGAAAAAGATGCGGAGGAAGGGGAAGGAAGCATAAATGAGGAGAAGCCGCCGGACAGCATACCGAAGCATGACGGTCTTGCAGGACGTGTCTGGCGGAAAATCAAGGCGTTTTTCCTTAAGATTTTCCAAATTTGGAAAAAAATTAAAAATCTCAAATATACATTCCGGCGATTTTGTGTTAAAATAAGAACAGGCATAAGGAAATATAAGGATACAAAGGAATTTCTGCTGGACCAACGGACAAAAGCAGCTGTCAGGCACTGTATGGATGAGTTAAAGCTTCTGCTGAGAAAGCTGCTTCCCAAACGAATTCGGGGCGAGCTTTGTTTCGGCACGGAGGACCCGGCTCTGACAGGGGAGATTCTGGGTGGTATCGGTATATTTTATCCGGTTTTTAAGGATAATGTTAAGGTATACCCGGATTTTCAGCAAAGTGTTCTGGAAGGCGAGCTTTTTGTAAAGGGAAGCTTTCGTCTGGTGACAGCAGCCTTGATTTTGTGGAGGCTTTGGAGAGATAAGAATGTCCGCTATGTATATCACAGATTCCATGACAGGGAATAACAGGGGATGTGGAAGCAATTGCGGAACTTATAACAGGAGGATTACCATGAACAATAATTTTGATACAACCATACAATCGCTGTTTAAAGGAATGGACAGCTTCATTACCACAAAGACGGTGGTAGGCGATGCTGTAACAATCGGAGATACCATCATTCTTCCTTTGGTGGATGTGTCCTTCGGCGTGGGCGCCGGAGCCTTTGCAGGCGACAAGAATCAGAATGCGGGAGGCGGTATGGGCGCAAAGATTTCGCCCAGCGCTATTCTGGTGATTTCCGGCGGCGTGACAAAGCTTGTGAATGTAAAGAATCAAGATACGGTGACCAAGATTCTGGATATGGTTCCGGATTTTGTGAATAAGTTTACCGCTGGCAAGAAGGAGAGCAGCCCTGTGGCGGACGCCATTCAGGATGCGGTGGATGTGATTGAGAAGGAAGAGGCCAACGGGTAGTACGATACAAAAAAGCAGCTGGAATCTCAAAGCTTCATATATGGAGGGGCGGCAGGTATCTGCCGGCCCTTTTTCCGCATATAATAGGGTGAGAACCTTTTTTGTCTGGAGCCATTATGAAGCAATTGCTTGGGTTTGTCATGTTTTGGATCGGCGTAGGGATTTTGACCACCTTCTTTATGCCCGTACAGGGGTGGTTTGTACGCGCCCTGGCGGCCTTTTCCCTGATGCTGGTGGGGTACAATCTGTTTTCCTCCGATGGAAAATGCGGGAAATAGCCGCAAGGCTTTAAATGCGGCTGTTACATTCAATTCTTAAGAAAACTTAAATATTTGTAACAAATGCTTCCCTTTTGTGTAAAAATATTGTAAAATATCTTGGATATACAAAAGTGGGGGTTACGAACATGTCGGTAGCTATGCTGAAACGAATTGCCTTGGCTGCAATGGCAATTAATTATATCGGAGCATTTATACCGGGGGCGCCTGTCTGGTTTCAGTGGATTGGACGGCTGGCGGCGCCCTTGTTTTTTTATGCCATGGCCTGGAGCCTGGACAAGACCAGGGATAAAAGGCTGTATTTCAGACGTTTGTATGTGTGCAGCGCAGGGATGGCACTGGTTAATTTTATCCTGTCTGTTATTGCCCAGAAGACAGGGCTTATCACGGCTGTAACCAATAATATTTTTGCCACGCTGTTTGCGGGGGCCTTCTTTATTGAGGTGCTGGAGTACGGCAGGAAGCATCCCAAACGGAGATGGCGCATGTGGTTCAGCTACGGCTTTTGGCAGCTTGCCTTTGCGGGACTCTGGGCAGTGCTTTATGAGATTGTGGAGGTGCCCTATGCTGCTTTGAATCTCCTGTCCGCAGTCTGCGGCAGCGCCTTAACCTGCGAGGGAGCCTTTATGTATGTGATGATGGGTGCTTTGTTCTATTACACCAAGGAGGACAAAAGGAGGCTCACTGTCGGCTATTCGGTTTTATGCCTCATCTTTTTCCTGAATTCCGCATTTGGAATCTGGGGACGCATTTTTATGCTGCTGGGAAGCGACGTGCTGGTAGCTCTTATGGAGATTATGACGGGTATGGTGCTCTGGGGAGCGTCTTTCCGTTCCATATTTGATATTTCTCATATGCTGAACAGTGATTTTCAATGGATGATGATTGCGGCCCTGCCCCTGCTTCTGAGCTGCAACGGAAGCTGCGGGCGGTATAAGAAATATTTTTATTACATTTTTTATCCGGCCCACGTGTATTTATTGTGGTTTCTAGGGATTGTAATTTTGAGGTAGGCGTAAGGGCAGCTTGGTGGGACATGCCCGTTTGATTCATTGCATGAGGAGAGAAAGAGGAAGGAAGCCGCTGCATTGGAAAATGTACGGTTTCTTTTTTGATGAAATTTTGTGGAGGATGGTAAAGAAGGAGAAGGGCATAAATAATCATGAGTTTCGTCATACAAAAAAGAAGCTGTCACAACCGCAACAGCTTCTTTCACATATCCACGCTTTACGCTCTTTCCACTTTGCCGGATCTCAGACAAGAAGTACAAACATACATCTTCTTGGAGCCGCCATCAACCTTGACTCTTACAGACTTAACATTGGATTTCCACATCTTATTGGAACGTCTATGTGAATGACTTACAGCATTTCCGAAGTGAGCGCCTTTTTCACAAATTGCACATTTAGCCATCTTAGCACCTCCTTGATCTTTAGTGAACCCTATATCTAGGCTCGCAACATGTATTATTCTAGCAGAAAGTACTATATTTTGCAAGTAGTAATTTGAAAATATTGCAACTTTTTGAGAAACTGGTTAAAATTTGAAAAATCACTTTGAATTTTAAGGGAAAAAGGGTATACTGTCAATATAGAATAACAACAGGCTGGCGGGGAATGTTATGAAGTACCAGCAGGTTATTGAAGGAAAGCTACATAGTTCATTCAGCTTTCGTTACGGCATGGTCCGTAACCGGCTTTCCACATACCGGCAGAAAAGCCGGACATGTTAAAAAACATAATTGGAGGTAATCATAATGAAGGGACTTATGAATACACAACTAGGTGCGGTAATCATCGACCCGGAAGTCATAGCCAGATATGCCGGCTCTGTAGCTGTGGAGTGCTTCGGCATCGTGGGAATGGCTATGGTCAATGTCCGTGACGGCATTGTAAAGCTCTTAAAGGGCGATAATCTGACCCAGGGCGTCAATGTTCGGATTAACGACAACCGCATTACATTATCCTTCCACGTGATCGTATCCTACGGAGTGAGCATTTCCGCAGTATCCGACAACCTGATCAGCAATGTGAAATACAAGGTGGAAGAATTTACAGGTATGTCCATTGAGAAAATCAACATCTTTGTAGAAGGTGTACGGGTAATAGACTAATAGCAGGAGGAGCTTAACAAAGTTATGAAGACCATAGATGTAGAAACACTGACAAAGATGTTCTTGGCCGGCGCCAAAAACCTGGAAGCAAAAAAGGAATGGATCAATGAACTGAATGTATTCCCCGTTCCCGACGGAGATACAGGAACCAATATGACGCTCACCATTATGTCAGCTGCTTCCGAGGTGAATAATCTGCCGTCACGTACCATGGAGACCGTGGCAAAGTCCATATCCTCCGGATCCCTGCGGGGAGCCAGAGGCAACTCCGGCGTTATCCTGTCCCAGCTTTTGCGGGGGTTTACCAAGGGAATCCGCAATTACGAGACACTGGACACCATAATCTTTGCAAATGCCTTTCAGAAAGCGGTGGAAACCGCTTACAAGGCGGTTATGAAGCCCAAGGAGGGAACAATTCTTACCGTAGCAAGAGGAGCGGCGGACAAGGCGGCCGAGCTGGCTCAGTCAGAGGACGATTTGGAGATATTCTTCCGTGAGATCATCAGGGAGGCGGAGGCGGTTCTTCTGAAGACTCCGGAGCTTCTTCCCGTATTAAAGGAAGCGGGCGTGGTAGATTCCGGCGGACAGGGATTGGTCGAGGTTCTAAAGGGAGCCTACGATGCCTTTTTAGGCAAGGAGATTGATTACACCTTCGAGGCTCCCAAAGCGGCGCCGGTGAAGATCAGCGCCCAGACCGAGGCGGATATCAAGTTCGGATACTGTACCGAATTTATTATCATGTTAAATAAGGAATTTCCATCCGAGACGGAGCATGAATTCAAACAATTCCTGGAATCCATCGGCGATTCCATTGTGTGCGTGGCAGACGACGATATCGTAAAAATCCACGTACATACCAATCATCCCGGGCAGGCCATTGAGAAGGCGCTGACCTACGGTTCCCTGTCCCGGCTGAAGATTGATAATATGCGTGAAGAACATGAGGAAAAGCTGATCAAGGATGCCTCCCGGATTGCGGCGCAGCAGGCAGAGGAGGAAGCGGCAAGAAAAGCTGCGGAGCCCCGAAAGGAGATGGGCTTTATTTCCGTATCCATCGGGGAGGGAATCGGAGAGATCTTCCGCGGCCTGGGCGTGGATTATCTGATTGAGGGCGGCCAGACCATGAACCCCAGTACCGAGGATATGCTGAATGCCATTGACCAGGTAAATGCGGATCATATTTTCATTCTGCCCAATAACAAGAACATCATCCTGGCAGCCAACCAGGCTCAGGCGCTGTGCAAGGATAAGGACATTATCGTAGTTCCCACTAAGACAGTGCCGCAGGGAATCACGGCTATGATCAATTATATTCCCGATATGTCTCCCAAGGAAAATGAGGAGCGTATGACGGAGGAGATTCAAAATGTAAAGACTGGACAGGTGACCTATGCCGTCCGGGATACGCATCTGGATGATAAGGAGATAAAAGAGGGCGACATTATGGGAATCGGAGATCACTCCATTCTGTCCGTAGGCAGCGGGATTGCGGATGTAACTCTTGCCATGTTCCGGGAGCTGATTGATGAAGATTCGGAGCTTATCAGCATATACTATGGAGAGGATGTCAGCGAGGAGGATGCGGAAGGTCTGGGAGAAAAGCTTGGAGAGGCTTACCCGGACTGCGATATCGAGGTGCATTTCGGCGGCCAGCCCATCTACTATTACGTGGTATCCGTAGAATAATAAAAATTAGAGGAAGCATATGGATTCACCAATTACAAGCATCAAGGGAATTGGAGAAAAAACAGCCACGCTCTTTCACCGTGTGGGAGTTCACACGGTGGGAGAGCTGTTGTCATATTATCCCAGAACCTATGACGTATATGAGGAGCCTGTTACCTTCGCCAATCTGAAGACGGAACAGACCCAGGCCGTCACCGGCTTTCTGAGAAAAGCACCGTCCGTCACAAAAGCAAAGCGTTATGCCGTAACTACCGTGGTTCTGGAGGAATTCGGGGAGTATCTTCATCTCACCTGGTTCAATATGCCATTTTTGAAAAATACATTGCTCCCCGGAAGCACCTACATTTTCCGGGGAAGGGTTCGGAAGAAAAAGGGCCGCTTGGTGATGGAGCAGCCGGAATACTTTACGCCGGAGGCATATAAGGAGAAACTGAACACCATGCAGCCCATTTACGGACTGACCTCCGGCCTTTCAAACAAAACCGTGGCGAAGGCGGTAAAGCAGGCTTTGGATGGCCGTAATCTGAATCCGGAGTATCTGCCGGAGGAGATTCGCATGAACCAGGAGCTTGCAGAGTACAATTTTGCCCTGCGGACCATTCATTTTCCGGTGAAATGGGAAGATTTGCTGCTGGCCAGAAAGCGTCTGGTCTTCGATGAATTTTTCCTGTTTATTCTGGCTTTGCGTCAGCTGAAGGAGGCGGCGGAGATTCGAAAGAACGAATATCCCTGCGGCCCGGTTCAGGAGACGGAGAAGCTTTTGAAATCCCTGCCTTATGAGCTTACGGGGGCGCAGAAAAAGGTCTGGGGGGAGCTTCGCAGAGATCTGTCAGGAGAAGGCGTTATGAGCCGTCTGATTCAGGGGGATGTGGGATCTGGCAAGACGGTGGTGGCTCTGCTGGCACTGGTATGCGCCGTGTACAACGGATATCAGGGGGCGCTGATGGCTCCCACGGAGGTCCTGGCAAGGCAGCATGGGCAATCCATCCGGGAGATGCTGAAAAATGCCGGGCTTTCCGTCCGGGTCGTGATTCTGACGGGCTCCATGACCGCAAAGGAAAAGAGGCTGGCCTATGAGGAGATTGAGAACGGGCAGGCAGGAATTGCTGTGGGTACTCATGCTCTGATACAGAGTCAGGTTCATTTCCGGCGTCTTGGCCTGGTAGTGACGGACGAGCAGCACCGGTTCGGCGTCCGCCAGAGGGAGACGCTGGCAGATAAGGGCGCTTATCCCCATGTTCTGGTTATGAGTGCTACGCCCATTCCGAGAACCCTGGCAATTATCCTCTACGGCGATCTGGATATCTCCGTTCTGGACGAACTGCCGGCGAACAGGCTTCCCATCAAAAACTGTGTGGTGGACGAGAGCTACCGGGCGACGGCCTACCGTTTTATGGAAAAGGAGATTGCCGCCGGAAGGCAGGTCTATGTAATCTGCGCTATGGTGGAGGAGAATCCGGAGCTTGAGCTGGAGAATGTGGTGGATTACACGGAAAAGCTGAAAAAGGCCATGAATCCCTCTGTCTCCATTGAATATCTCCATGGGAAAATGAAGTCTGCAAAAAAGAATGAGATTATGGAGCGCTTTGCTTCCGGAGAGATTCAGGTACTGGTGTCGACAACCGTAGTGGAGGTTGGCGTCAATGTGCCCAACGCTACGGTGATGATGGTGGAAAATGCGGAGCGCTTCGGTCTGGCACAGCTGCATCAGCTTCGGGGCCGGGTGGGCAGGGGAAAGCATCAGTCCTACTGTATTTTTGTCAGTGGGAATGACAACCCGGATACGAAGAAGCGCCTGGAGATTCTGAGCAAGTCCAACGACGGATTTTACATTGCCGGTGAGGATCTGAAACTGCGGGGACCGGGGGATCTCTTCGGTATCCGTCAGAGCGGCCTTCTGGAATTCAAAATCGGAGATGTATTTACGGATGCAAAGATTCTTCAGGCGGCCAGCGAGGAGGCGGCCGGGCTGCTTCGGCAAGATCCGTCTCTTATAAAGGAAGAACACCGGGAGCTTCGAAAAAGGCTTGCTGCCTGCCGGATGACAGGAGACGGGAGCGTAAGCCTTTGAATCCGTCCTCGCAGTAAGCACAGGTCTGTGAAATGTGAAATATCCGTGATCAAAATTGACATTTGCCTGTTTTATGGTAAACTATTACGGAATTATACTGTGAGATCCGCAGTTCCTGATTGTGGAATCCGCAGAGGGAAATTTTTGACAGTTGGAATGGGAGATGGGCATGATAGAAAACAGCAGAAAGAGAAAAACCTTGGCAGGCATATTGGTTCTGGCAGCCTTACTGGCAGCTCTGTGGAATGTACCTTCCTATGCGGAACCGGATTCCGTGGAGCTAGATCTGGCAAAGGGCGACATTGTAATTACCAATATGGGCTATACCCAGGGAGGAGGAGAACTGGTTCCCGTCCACGGAAGCTATACCATTACAAGCTCCGGAACAAAGCCGGTTTCCCATACCGTTACCATCGAGAGCGATTTGGTAGAGGTAACCTTAAAGGATGTGCTTGCGGCGTCAAAGGAAAGTCCTGTTTCTCTGCGGGGCGATTCGGATCATGCCATGATGCGGCTGACCTTAAACGGAACGAATGTGCTGCAGAGTGTGGAGGGCGATCACGCGGGAATAGCCGTTCCCCAGGGAGCTTATCTTGTCATTGAAGAGAGCACCGGCTCCCTGTCTGTCACGGGCTCGGGGACAGGCGCAGGAATCGGCGGCACGGGCAGCGGGGAGGCGTCTGAGGGAAGTAGTCCGGAAAACTGCGGAAACATTACGATCCACGGGGGAATTGTCACGGTTACGGGCGGACTGAAGGGCGGCTCAGGAATCGGAGGCGCAGCAGGCGGGTCCGGAGGAAATATAGAAGTTACGGGAGGATACATAACGGCTTCGGCCAATACGGATGCGACAGGAATCGGAAGCAGCCCCAGGTTTGAAAATCAGGAAACGGCCGGAATTGTCAAGATCACGGGCGGTGTCGTAAAGGTAAACGGAAGGCTCGGAGCCGCAGGCGATGTGATTACGGGAGCGGACGATGTGGGGCCCTGGGTGGAAGCTGATCAGGTAGGCGGCAGAATCAGCGGCTTTTCCGGGATGCTGTTTCAGGAATCTCAGGGACGCATTTACGGGGATCAGACCTATGTGATTGAGGAGGATCGAACCGTGCTGTCCGGCAACACGCTTACGCTGGAGTCCAAGGATATTCTGGAGATACGGGACGGAGCCTCCCTTACCGTAAACGGAAAACTGGAAAATCAGGGTTCTCTTCGCCTGGCGGCGGAGGACTGTATGAAGCTGGGCAAGGAAGGAAGCCTGAGCGGACGGGGAAAGTTCTCTGTTCCGGGCATTACGGCGGATATGATTTCCGTCCCCGCAAATCTTGTTTATGAGGTAACGGAGGGGGAGGAAATGGATATTACGGAGCAAGTGCTGGAGCAGATCACACTGAGCCGTAATAAGAGAGGCGTCAAAGAGCTTTTTGGTGTGGAATTTACTGTGCTGCCTGATTTTACCGGCTGGGAGACAAAGAAGATTGACTGGCCGGTTATGGAGCCGGGAGCTTACACGGTGACCTACGAAAAGGCCGGGGAAAAATCCTTAAGCAAGCGGTTTATGGTTTATTCTCCCGGTGATGCCGTGCGGGAGGGACTGTCCTCCATTGAGGTTTTCCAGAAGCCGTCCAAGATGAAATACGGATACGGAGATTCCTTCGACGGAACGGATCTGATTGTAGTGGGAACGTATGAGGACGGAAGCGTCCGCAATGTAACCGCACTTGTGGAGGTGAAATGGGAGACCTTTGAAATAGGAGAACATTCGGTAGATGTGATCTGCGCCCGTGATGATGAGAGACAGGAGCTCAAATGTCTTTTAAAGGGAATTACCATTGTTCCCAAAGAAATTGATGTGTCAGGTATGAGCTGGGAGACAGCGGATTTTGTCTATGACGGAATGGAAAAGACCGTCTATCTGGGCGGTTCGCTGCCCGAGGGCGTTATAGCAGGTCGAAAAACCTCTACGGGAAAGGATGCCGGAACGTATGAAGCGCTTGTGTATTTTTCTTTAAGCGGCAGTCTGGACGAAGAGCATTATACCATTGTGGGGCCCAATCCTCTGCGTGCGGAATGGAAGATTGCGCCCAAGGAACTGACCTGGGATACGAATGACTTGTCAGCTGTCGGGCAGGCAGGAGACAGCTATGAGCAGCGCATCTCTCTTTACGGAACTCTGCGGGCTGTAGGAATTTTGTCAGAAGATATGGAGGATACGGAAAGCGAATGGCCGGCCAGCCGCCTGGAGGCTTCCTGTGAGGGAACGGAAGCGGGAGAGCAGGAGGTTATGCTTTCCTGGAAAGGCGGCTTTGAGCCTGCTCCGGGAAATAATTACTGCCTGCCAAAAGAAATGCCGGTGATTACGGGAACTATGAACCAGGTGAAAGGGCTTCCGGAACCCGAGGAGCTTTCGGAAGACAATCGCTCCTATCATGCGGAGATGGAGATTGGAATTTCCCATGTGCCGGATACTTTGGCGGAGGATCCGAAGCTTCGCAGCCCCAGAGGAATCGAAACCCGGATGCGCATGGCTATTACGGACCATGATGCAGGAATTCTGATTACCAACACCAATGTTTATGATATCCGTCTTTTCGTACTGCAGGAGGATCAGACCTGGGTGAAGGCCGGGCCGGAGGCATTTCCAGAATCGGGTATTACAATTACCCTTCCTTATCCCAGCAATACGAATAAGGGCGGCCCTTATGATTTTACGGTGGCCCATATGTATACGGAGGAAAAGGGGAAGCATAAGGCCGGAGATATTGAGTATCTGGCTGTTACCCAGACAGCGGAAGGGATACGGTTTCAGGTAAAAAGTCTCTCTCCCGTTTCTGTGGGCTGGAAGCTGCATGCGGACGGCGGTACGGGAGAAAACGGCGGTTCCTCCAAGGTGTTTACCTCCGAGATGACATTTGTGCTGATATGTATTGTCATGTCGCTTATTACAATAGCAGCGGTGATTGTAATTGTGCGTCTGGGAATTCTGCCGAGGCTGAAAAAGAAAAAGAAGGCCGCACCGAAACGTCATCATATTGATTTTAGAGCTTAGCGGCCGTTTTTTGACTTAATGGCAGCTGGCGTATCCATATATAAGGGATGAGAAATGCCGATCCGATAACAGATTTGTTTGCGGATCGGCATTCTCATTACATTGATTTGCACATGCTTTTTTATCCGTTTTTCATTGGGTATTACGGAAAATCAGAAATACCGTACCTTACTTGCCGGCCATCTGTCTTTCCTGTGCTTCGATCATTTTCTTGACCATATAGCCGCCTACGGAACCGTTCTGCTTGGAAGTCAGATTTCCGTTGTAGCCGTCGGTAAGAGGTACGCCAAGCTCGCTTGCTACCTCATACTTGAATTTGTCCAGAGCGCCCTTAGCCTCGGGAACGGCTGCGGTATTAGATGATTTGTTAGCCATAATAAACGCCTCCTTACTGCAGATTTTTTTAAAATGTTATCTGCGGTTTGTTGTTGTTTATCCGTGTTGTTTTCGCTGTATTGCTTCCTGTTTTATAGAAGTGCATGCGAAGCTTTCACGGTTGTTACGAGAATAGTATGTGAGATTTTTTTTTCAATACACTGGCATTTGCTTGTTAATTTGATAATATTTGACAAAGAGTTCGGTATGTCCGGCTCCATTTTGTTTTACAATTAATATAGAGGCTTTATAAGTTCTCTTTGGCTTAAAAGTCAAAAAAGGGAGACACGGATTGAAAATAATCATAAAAAAGCCTTAAAACAATCTTAAAAACTATTGAAGCTTTGTGATAAATGTGCTAAAGTAGAGTTGTTCAAAAGCATATACATGACGACGTGTTACTGGTAATGCAGGCAAGATCAGATTGAGGTAGGGAAGGAACAGAAAAAGGTTTCTTCATATTTTCGATTTGATCTTTTTTATTGCAAAAGCAAGCTGGACGCAGCTTACGGGAAGGAAGCCTGCCTGCCGGGGAACGCGGATGGGCAGTCCGGACAGCTTGTACAGCGTATCGCCCCAAAAATCAGGCGCTGTACACAGAGGAAAAAAGAAAAAGGAGAATGAAGCTATGGATTACGGCAGAATCGCCAGTGATATTCTGGCAAATGTAGGCGGAAAAGAAAATGTAAAATCGGTTACTCACTGTTTTACCCGGCTTCGCTTTGTCTTAAAGGATGACAGCAAGGCCAAGAAGGATGTAGTAGAGCATTTGGAGGGCGTAATCTCCGTTGTAGTTGCAGGCGGACAGTTCCAGGTAGTATGCGGCGCGAAGGTGACAAAGATTTATGATGCGGTGCTTCCGCTGGTGGGAGATCTGGATGACAGCGCTTCCGAGGGAGGCAATAAGGGCGGTTTTAACCTGGTTCTCCAGAAGATTTCCGAGATCTTCACACCCATCGTTCCCGCTATTGCGGCAGCCGGCCTGATAAAGGGACTTCTGGCGGCTTGTTCCAGACTTCCCATGTTTGAGGCGTTTACGGCCACAAGTACTTATACGCTGCTTAACACGGCCAGCAATATTATCTTCTATTTTATGCCGGTTTTCCTGGCTTATACGGCTGCGAAGGCTTTGAAATGCAACCAGGTCATTGCGATGGTTCTGGGCGGCTTCCTCTGCCATCCCGTTGTGGATGCGCTGATTCAGGATGTGGCCACGCCTTCCACGATCTTCGGTCTGCCTGTAATTAAAAAGGCATTTACCATCGGAGAATCCACCAAGGTGTTCAGTTATACGGAGTCGGTTATCCCGATTATTCTGGCCGTGCTGGTAATGGCGGCTCTGGAACGCTTTTTAAAGAAGGTGATTCCGGAGATTCTGCAGATTATCCTGGTTCCCGGACTCTGTCTGATTATTATGCTTCCGGTAATGCTTGTAGTTGTAGGCCCTGTGGGAATCTATGTTGGTTACTTTATTCAGTGGCTGTATCAGATGCTTTACTCCTTCAGTCCCCTTCTGGGCGGTATTATTGTGGGCGGCTTGTGGGGCGTCTGTGTTATCTTCGGCGCACACCGGGCGCTTTTGCCTATCGGACTTAATGATGTGGCGATTTCCGGAACGAATACGCTGATGTGCTTTGCAGGAGCGGCAAACTTTGCTCAGGCAGGAGCGGCCCTCGGCGTTACCTTAAAGACAAAGAGCGCGGAGACAAAGCAGGTAGCCGGAGCAGCAACCCTGTCGGCGTTCCTGGTTGGTATTACGGAGCCGGCGATTTATGGATGCAACCTGCGTCTGAAACGGCCTATGATCTGTGCGGTCATTGCAGGAGCACTGGGCGGTGCCATTATGGGTATCGGCAATGCGGTAAATACGGGCTTTGCAAACAACGGTATTTTAACCATTATGTCCTACTATGGAGAGGGCACCAGCTTTTCACGCTTCCTGGCTTATCTGATTGGTATTGCGGTGGCATTTGTGGGAGCTGCGGTTCTTACCTATCTGGCCGGCTTTGAGGAGGTTGTGCCCGGAACAAAGGCAGCCGTTCCGGAGAATGGTGAGGCTCCCTCCGTAAAAGTAACAAAAGAGAATGCGGATCTGACAATTGGCTCTCCGGTAGAGGGCAAGGCAGTAGATTTAAAGGAAACGGCAGACGAAGTATTTGCTTCGGAGGCGCTTGGAAAGGGAATTGCGGTGATTCCTTCCAAGGGTGAAATCCTGGCTCCGGCGGACGGAACTCTTTCCGTACTGTACCCCACGCTCCATGCTCTGGGCTTTGTACTGGACAATGGGGTGGAGCTATTGATTCACATTGGCATTAATACGGTGGAATTAAACGGAGAACATTTTAAGAAGTATGTGGAACAGGGAGCCAGGGTAAAGAAGGGCGATAAGCTGGTGACCTTTGATATCGATGCTATTCAGAAGAAGGGATACGATCCTACAGTTATGGTTCTGATTTCCAATACGGAACAGTTCGCCGGCGTGGACGGCGTGCCGGGGGAGCGGGCTTCCTTGGATAAGGATGTTATCCTGATTAAAAAATAAGAACTGGAATGGAGGACAGCTAAATGAAAGCAAAATTTCCGGAAGATTTTCTCTGGGGAGCCGCTTCTTCGGCTTTCCAGATTGAAGGCGGATGGGATGAGGACGGAAAAGGAATGACAGTTGCGGATTTCAATTCCTTTAAGCGCTCCGACCGCCAGGCGGACAGTAAGGTGGCAAGTGATTTTTACCATCATTGGAAAGAGGACATTGCTCTGATGAAGGAGCTTGGCCTTAAGACTTATCGTTTTTCCCTTTCCTGGGCACGGATCATTCCTGACGGCGACGGGGAAGTGAATCAGAAGGGTATTGATTTTTATAACCAGGTGATTGATGAATTGCTGGCAAATGAGATTCTTCCCTTTGTGACGTTGTATCATTTTGACCTGCCCTATGCTCTGGTGGAAAAATACAACGGCTGGGAGGACAGAAGATGCGCCTATGCCTTTGAAAAGTATGCAAAAGTGTGCTTTGAAGCTTTTGGCGACAGGGTGAAATGGTGGCTGGTGCACAATGAGCAGAATCTTATGATCCGCGTGGATGAGCGTATGAATATTACGGAGAAGGATAACTGGAAGGCGGATAAGATCCGCGCACAGATGGACTATCATATGTTCCTGGCTCATGCGCTGGCGGTAAATGCCTGCCACGATATGGTCGAGGGAGGTAAGATTGCTCCGGCGGTTTCCTCTACCTGTACGTATCCTCTGACAAATAAGCCGGAGGATGTGTGGGCGGCTAAGATGAATGATTGGTTTAAGACGAATTATTGCCTGGATATGCATTATTACGGAGAGTATCCCGGGTATTATATGCGGTATCTGAAGGAGCGGGATATTGTTCCGAAGACGGAGGCAGGGGATGACGAGCTTTTGAAGAGCGCGAAGATGGATTTTATTGCTCTTAATTATTATCGGACGCTCTGTGCAAGCTATCTGCCGGCGGATGAGGAGCATCCGGTTGGGATGCGTGTGTTCCGCGGAAATGAGGTGGATTTTGATCAGTATGGGTATTGCAGAGATGAGAAGAATACCAATCTGAAGGCCAGTGAGTATGGGGCGCAGATTGACCCGATGGGGCTTCGGATTGTGCTGAATGATTATTATGCGCGGTATCATCTGCCTCTGATTATTACGGAAAACGGACTGGGAACGCCGGATGTGCTGACGGAGGACGGGAAGGTTCATGATGATTACCGGATTGATTATATTCGGGGACATTTGGAGGCTATGGCTCTGGCTATGGAGGATGGCGTGGAGCTTATGGGGTATTGCCCCTGGTCGGTGATTGATCTTTTGAGTTCGCATCAGGGATTTCGGAAGAGGTACGGGTTTGTTTATGTGAATCGGGAGGATATGGATCTGAAGGATTTGGGGCGTATTCGGAAGGATAGTTTTTATTGGTATCAGAGGGTTATTAAGACGGACGGGGCAGGCGCAAGCTAAGCCATCAGGTATTTCCATATCCTGTGTTCGGACGGTTCACGTACACCCTGTCTGCTCTGTACGGACATTGCTTTGGAGGTTTTGGGTGTTGTTGTTTTTGAGGCAATGTGCGTCCATATCAGACAGGGTGTACGCGAACAGCCGGACACCGGATATCGGAAATACCTTCTGACTTAGCTTGCACCTGCCCCTGATGTTGGGTGGTGGTGCCGTAGGATGTTCTGCATTGGTTGGTATTAGGGGACTAAGGTTGTTTGGGGGATTTTTTGTGAGCTTGTGGTTGTGGAGCGTGTTAGTGGTGATGGAGTTTATAGTAACAGAGGGATAGTGTGAGGGTGGTTATGGTGGGTTTTATGGCTGTGTGAATACGGATGAGATGATGGGGAGAGGGATATGCGGGTAGTTAAGGTTTTGAATAATTCGTTGGTGCTTGCTTTGGATGAACAGGGGCAGGAAACTATTTTGATGGGGAAGGGGATTGGGTTTCATAAGGCTTCGGGGTATGAGTTTGGGGCGGATGAGGTGGAGAAGGTTTTTGTGCTTCGGGATCGGTCGGTTGCCAGGAGTATTATTCGGCTGGCGGCGGAGACGGATGGGGTGTTTTTTGAGATTGGGAAGAATGTGATTGATTATGCCAAGGATACGTTTGAGATGAAGCTTTTGGATCATATTTATCTTTCGCTTACGGATCATTTGGCGTTTGCGGTGCGGCGGGTGGAAAAGGGGATTTTGGTGCCGAATTTTTATACCCAGGATATGCAGCGCTTTAATCCCAATGAGTTTCAGGTGGGGCATTTTGCGCTGAAGCTGATTCGGGAGCAGATGGGGGTGGAACTTCCCGGGGATGAGGCGGGGAATATTGCTTTTCATTTTATTAATGCTCAGGAGGATCATCCTTATAATGAGAAGAACAGGCGGATTTGGCAGCTGACGGAGGATGTTCTGGATGTGGTGAAGTATTATTATCAGCTTGTTTATGATGAGGATAGTATTTCTTATTCCAGGTATTTGACGCATATTCGTCTTTTTGCGCAGCGTCTGGTGTCGGGGCAGCAGCTTCCTGAGGATAGCTCGGGGCTCCTGTATGATCAGATTGCGCAGGTGTGTACCTCGGAGTTTTCCTGTGTGGATCGGGTGGACCGGTTTGTGCGGGAACGGTTCGGCGTGGGGCTGACGAATCAGGAGGAAATGTATCTGGCGTTGCATATTCACAGGGTTCTTGAAGGCGGAAGGAAGGATTTGTAGATGAATACGTTGATTGTTGATATTGGGACCTCCAGTATGCGGGGGATTCTTTTTACGGAGCAGGGGGAGCGGCTTGCTTCCTGTCAGGTGCTTTATGAGCCGGTGAAGTATCCGGACGGGCGGATTGAGCAGGCGCCCGGGGATTTTTCGGGGGCGCTTCGTAAGATTGCTTCTGTTGCTGCGAAGGAAGCAAAGGAGCAAAAGACGGCGGTGGACGCGGTGGCGGTGACGGCTCAGCGTTCGGCTATTATTCCGGTGGATCGGAACGGGAAGCCGCTGATGGATACGATTATGTGGCAGGATAGGCGGAATGCGGGGATTTGTAAGGAGCTGGAGGGAAAGAATGATTTGATCTTTGAGCGGAGCGGGGCGCGGATCAATACGGTTTTTTCCGGGAGCCGGATGGCTTGGATTCTTCGGAATTGTCCCGAAGTCTTTGAGAGGATTTTTAAGCTTGTGAATATTCCGGAGTTTGTGATGCATGAGATGACGGGGGAGTATAAGACGGATGTGACGTATGCAAGCCGTTCTCATTTGATGAATCTGCGGACGCGGCGGTGGGATGAGGAGATGCTTGGGCTTTTTGGCGTTCCGGGGGAGCTGCTCTGTGAGATTTTGGAGCCGGGGAGTATCTGCGGCAGGGTGACGGAGGCTTTTGCCGAAGAGACGGGGCTGCCGGAGGGGATTCCGGTGATTACGGCCGGCGGAGATCAGCAGTGTGCCGCAGTGGGACAGGGAGCATACCAGGAGGGGACGCTTTCTCTGGTGGCAGGTACGGGGGGATTTTTGGTGACGGCTCTTGATTCAGTGCCCAAAAACCCGGACCCGCAGTTGATTTTTAATTGTTCTTCGGTGAAAGGGCGCTATATGGTGGAGGCCAATGTGCTTACCTGCTGTTCGGCTTTTGACTGGTTTGGCAGGAATTTTTATCCTCTGAAGGATGGGGGGATTGATTATGCTGCTATCAATGGAGAGCTTAAGGAGTTTGAGGGGAAGGTGAGCAGCGCTCTTGTGCTGCCTTATTTCCAGGGGCGCAGCACGCCGAACTGGAATCCGGGGGCGAAGGCCCATTTTGGGGAGATTTCGCTGGCGGACGGGCGCGGGGATCTGGTGAAGGGGCTTTTGGAAGGTATTTTTCTGGAGATTCGCAATAATATTTTGCTGTTTGGGGATTATGCAGGTATTCGGAAGGCTTATATCAGCGGCGGGCTGACGAACAGTGAGGTGATTAATCAGATCCAGGCGGATGTGTATGGGATTTCTCTTTATCATATGGAGGACAGCGAGTCTACGGCTTTTGGGGCGTTGATGGTGGCTTTGGTCGGCCTTGGCGTTTATGGGACTTTGGATGAGGCTTTTTCCGGGGTGCGGGGAGGCACGGGGGTAAAGTGCTATGAACCGGGGAGGGAGCTTTTTGCGGAGTATGAAAAGAAGCGTGAGCGGATGAATGAGATGTATGGAAGACTGTATGGGAGTTGAGGCTTTTTATATCCGGTAAATGAACGGCAGGCTGATGGGATGTTACTGTTCACCTAGTAGTCCGTATCGGAAATCCTTGTGCATATTTCCGGTCTATTTCTCCGATAG